>JACCEE012271241.1_pt1 | contig 12914 bp, 11 predicted proteins | sample 7449931 | NCBI WGS metagenome assembly JACCEE01 (sample SAMN15323457, study PRJNA562643) | freshwater metagenome | isolation source: river surface water | place: USA:Blue River Watershed | collected 2017-08-19 | reverse complement strand
TAAGGAAAGTGTCAATGTGGCATTCGAGATGAGTTTGAGTGAGGGCATCCGCTTTGAGAGACGTCTATTTCATGCTTGTTTTGGCACTGAGGATCAAAAAGAGGGTATGGCTGCTTTCTTAGAGAAGCGACCTGCTCAATTTAAGAATCGGTAGGGATTTTTGGCTTCTTTAGGCCAAGAAAGTTTGGGCTAAACGGACCCAGTAATTAACGCCTACAGGAATTAAAGCATCATTGAAGTCATAGGAGGGATTATGCAAATGGCATGGCCCCATTCCATGACCAGTCATACGATGATCGCCATCACCGTTCCCTAAAAAAACATAGCAACCTGGTTTTTTGAGGAGCATAAAGGCAAAGTCTTCAGCCCCCATCGTAGGATCAATGCGCGTATTCACACGCGCCTCACCAACCAACTCTTTCATTACATGACTCGCAAACAGAGTCTCCCTCTCATGATTAATGAGGGGTGGGTAATTGCGCTTGAATTCAACATCCGCTTTACAGTCAAATGCACTCGCTACTTGATTAGCGATTTCGTGAAGACGGCGCTCAATCAGGTCTAATACTTCGAGTGTAAAAGTTCGTACCGTTCCACCTAACATAGCCGCATCTGGGATGACATTACTTGTTTTACCTGCATGAAACTGTGTAATAGAAATAACTGCTGCATCCACAGGTCGCTTATTGCGCGTAATAATAGTTTGTAGGGCTTGAGCAATTTGCACTCCAGCCATGATGGGGTCGGCACTATTATGAGGAAGGGCAGCGTGGCCCCCTTTGCCTTGAATCTCAATCGAGAACTCGTTACTGGAGGCCATCATGGGACCAGTGGTTACTCCAAAATGACCTTCTTCTAGCCCTGGCCAGTTATGCAGACCAAAGACAGCATCGCATGGAAATTGTTCAAAGAGACCATCTTCAATCATCTCTTGAGCACCAGCACCACCCTCTTCGGCGGGCTGGAAGATAAAGATCACACTCCCTTTAAACTCGCGATGGTTGGATAGGTATTGCGCGGCACCTAAGAGCATGGCGGTATGGCCATCATGGCCACATGCATGCATTTTCCCTGGATTAGTTGAGGCATGGGCAAAGGTATTTTTTTCTTGCAAGGGCAGGGCATCCATGTCAGCCCGTAAACCGATCATTTTGCCTGGACCAAGGTCTCCATCCAGTCGGCCGACAACCCCCGTTTTACCCAATCCCTTAAATACGGGGATTCCCCAGCTCGAGAGAGCTTCAGCCACCAACTCAGCGGTACGCTTTTCTTCAAAGCGCAACTCTGGATGAGCATGAATATTGCGCCGGATTTGTGCAATCGATGCGGCAGATTCAAGGATTTCAGGGAGAATTCTCATACAACAATCTTAGCCCAAAGCGATACACTAAGCGTAAAGGTATTTTTGTCTTATAAAAAGTGTAATAAATACTGATGATTACAGATAAACCCTGGCTTTTATCCTATCCTACTGGAGTGGCGCAACGCCTTCATTACGACTCGTATGGATCTCTTTTAGATCTTTTGGAGGAGTCATTTACAAGGTACGCGAATCGTCCAGCATATTGGTGTATGGGCAAGCACTTTAGCTATCGAGATATTGATCTCGCTTCTAAAAAACTTGCAATCTATCTGCAGAGTTTGGGTTTGGAGAAGGGTGCACGGATCGCAATCATGTTGCCCAACATCCCGCAGTATCCGATCGCCTTATATGGAGTATTGCGAGCGGGATACATTGTTGTCAGTATTAATCCTCTGTATACACCCCGTGAGTTATCTGCCCAATTAAGTGATTGCGGTGCAGAAGCAATTGTTTTGTTGGAGCATTTTGGAAAAACCTTGGAGGATGCATTTGCTATTGAAGGACAATCCATTGCGCTCAAACACGTGGCCATCACTAGCATTGCTGAGATGTTAGGTTGGAAAGGACCATGGTTGGATCGTTTTATTCGGACATTCAAGCGCAAGGTACTTCCATATGTTTTACCTAATCATTTGCACAGTATTCAATTTAGTCAAGCGCTTGATCGTGGCGCACAATTACCTTATCAAAAGCCAGTTATCTCGCAGAACGATATTGCCCTTCTTCAGTACACCGGTGGAACCACTGGAGTATCAAAAGGCGCAATCCTGACTCACCGTAATTTAATTGCGAATGTCTTACAGATCGAAGCCTGGCTAAAACCGATTGAACAACGAAAGACTATTGAAGCATGGCATTTTTTATGTGCATTACCGATGTATCACATCTTTGCATTAACAGGTTGCGGTCTGTTGGGTATGCGTCTAGGGGCCCGCATCCTTTTGGTTCCTAATGCCCGCGATTTAGCCAACTTGATTGGTATTTTGAAAGAGTTTCCAGAAATAAATTTGTTCCCAGGAGTTAATACCTTGTTTCAGGCTTTACTCAATAACCCTAAATTTGCTGAGTTGGACTTCTCTCACTGGGCATTAACCATTGGCGGAGGCATGGCAGTGCAACGATCTGTAGCAGAGCGTTGGCAAGCATTAACGGGTACGGTGATTACGGAAGGCTATGGCTTATCGGAAACCTCGCCAGTAGCTTCTTGTAATACACCACTCGCGCAAGAATTTACTGGCTCAATTGGCTTACCGCTTCCTGATACTGAGATGTGTATTCGGGATGAAGAAGGGCGGGAATTGCCTGTAGGGCAGGTTGGCGAAATTTATATTCGCGGTCCACAGGTTATGTCAGGCTATTGGCAGCAGGAGAGTGAAACCTCTAATGTATTAGGCTCTGATGGTTACTTTAGAACAGGTGATATTGGTGTGATGGATGAGGCTGGTTTCTTTAAGATTGTCGATCGTAAGAAAGATATGATCTTAGTAGCCGGTTTTAATGTGTATCCGAATGAGGTTGAGGATGTCGTTGCTTCAATCCCAGGCGTGATGGAGTGTGCAGTTGTTGGTGTCCAACAAGCCTCATCTGGGGAAGCAGTGAAATTATTTGTAGTTCGCGAAGACTCCAATGTCACTGAGAGTCTGATTATGGATGTGTGTAACCGTGAACTGACACACTACAAGCGCCCAACACAAATTGAGTTTAGAGAAAGTCTGCCAAAAAATAATGTGGGCAAGATCTTGCGCCGTGTTCTGCGTGATGAATCTAATTCACATTAAATCGATTTAATTAGCTCGGCAGGATTAGTGAATCCGCAGCAAATTTGATCGCCTCGAGGGAATAAGGGGCGTTCATTGATTTTTGTAAGTAGTTCGGTAGCGGCTCAATCACTCCAAGTAGGGGTGCGCTCATCCGGTTACGAAGGGTATTGATGTTTTCCTCGCGGTATGGCATTTCATAGCTCATACAGTTTGCAACCCAGCCAGCTACGCGTAAGCCTCTTTTCTCAATGGCCTCAATCGTTAGTAGGGTGTGATTAAGGCAACCCAGACGAATACCCACAGTCAAAATAATGGGTAGATTGATTAACTTCGCAAAATCGGAGAGATCTTGTGTTTCATTAATTGGGGTAAGGAAGCCACCCGCTCCTTCAACAATCACATGATCTACTTTGCGTTCAATCGCCTGAAAGCCACAATGCATTTTTTGTAGATCTAAGGTGACCCCCTGCTCTTTAGCTAATAAGTGAGGTGCTGCTGGAAAGCTCAGGACATAAGGGCAGAGCATTTCTCTACCAATCAAATTGTCCCCTGCAATCAGGTAGGTTTCAATATCCTCATTTTTTGTTTGGCCGTCCTGGTCGATATAAGTACCCGCTACGAGCGGCTTATAGGCAGAGGCAGTACCAAACTCAGGTCGATTTAGTTTGTATACAAATGCTGCCGTTACTAAAGTTTTGCCAATTTCTGTATCGGTACCAGTAACAAAATAGGAATGCGACAAACTCATTGTTTGTTTACCTCAAGACGTGTCTCAAGACTTAAGAGGGTTTCGGAGAGTGCGCGTATTTGGGTGTGAGTATGTGTGGCAGAAAGTGTCATGCGTAAGCGAGCCATACCTTTTGGCACGGTTGGAGGCCGAATTGCAGGAATCCAATACCCTGCGAGGTCTAGCTCTTGAGCTATTTGTAGAGCAATTTCATTACCCCCCACGACAATCGGTTGAATCGCAGTATCCGAATTTAATTTGTTCCAAACCTTAAACTGTGTCAGTTGTTTCCAAAGCGCTATATTGCTTTTCAGACTCTCACGCCGCTCTTGCCCCTCTGAACCTTCAATAAGCTCAAGACTGCGAATTAATGCATAGGCTAAAGCGGGAGAGCTGGCAGTACTGTAAATGTAGGGCCGTGCTTTTTGAATAAGCCATTCAATCAATAGTTCATTTGCGCAAACAAACGCTCCACTAAGACCAGCCGCCTTACCGAGTGTGCCAATGTAAATCAGTCGCTCTGAACGTAAACCACTACCTTCTAAAATCCCATAACCATGTTTACCTAAAACACCAAAGCCATGTGCATCATCTACGAGTAGTAAGGCATCATAATCTTCAGCCAATTGGAGTAATGTAGCAATGGGTGCCAGATCGCCATCCATACTAAAAACACCATCGGTTACGATCAGCTTATGCTCGGAAGAATCATTTTTGAGCTCTTCCTTTAAGGAATCAAGATTGTGGTGATTAAAAATAAACAAAGCCGTATTTGCATGTCCCTTGGCTAGTCTTAGGCCATCAATGAGTGAGGCATGATTAAGTGCAGCTGAATAGAGGCGCGTTTGTTGATTATTGAGCTTACTAAGTCCAGTGATGGCACTGATATTGGCTAGATAGCCAGTTGAAAAGAATAAAGCCTTTGCTCCAGGTATCGCGTTTGCTTGTGTAGAGGCCAGTTTTTCTTCAAGAGCATCATGAATTTGATGATGACCACTAATCAGATGCGATGCGCCACTTCCCACACCAAATTGGCTAGCACCTTTAGCAATGGCATTAATTAAGTCGGGATGATTAGCAAAACCCAGATAGTCATTGCTACAAAACGCTTGTAGTTCTCGGCCCGCAATCCTTAAACGGGTGCCACAAGGGGAATCAACAGAACGAAGCCTGCGCCTGAGAAATTGTTCATCAAGCGCGTTGAGCTCTTTGATAATTTGGTTTTTGGCAAATGACATGATTACTGGATCATTTTCTAATCTATTTTGCGGTAAGGCGCAGGCATAGCCCAAGAGCACGGTGAATGCTCTTCCCCATAAATTCGATTTCAGCATCGCTCAGAATATAAGGCGGCATGACATAGACCGTTTGTCCAATCGGCCTAATTAAAACACCTGCTTGCATTCCCTTTTGAAATAGTTCTTTTGAGAAGATCTCTGGATGTTCGATATAGCGCTCCTGAATATCAAAGGCAAGGATCATGCCTTGTTGACGAACATGTTCAATACGTTCATCGTCCTTTGTCCATGAAAATGCTTCTCCAATCTTCAGTGCCCGCTCTTGATTCTTGAGAAGAACCTGTTCATTCTCAAAGATATCCAAGCCAGCCAACGCCGCTCGACAAGCGAGTGGGTTGCCTGTATAGGAATGAGAGTGAAGAAATGCTTGATTTAAATGATCTCCATAAAAAGCTGCATAGATTGAATCACGTGTCAGACAAATGGATAGGGGTAGATAGCCTGCGCTGATCCCCTTAGACAGGGTTAGGAAGTCAGGCCAAACACCTGCTTGTTCGCACGCAAAGAATGTGCCAGTCCGTCCGCAGCCTACTGCAATTTCATCGGCAATGAGGTGGACATCATACTGTTTGCACAGTAGAGCCGCTTCTTTAACATAAGTGGCCGAGTGCATTGCCATTTGACCTGCGCACTGGACTAGCGGTTCAATGACCAGTGCAGAGATATCGTGATGATGTTGTTTTAAACAACTTTCTAACGCAGAAATCGCTTGCTTGCTAACATCTTCAGCACTCTCCCCGATTCTTGCTTGGCGTGCATCCGGTGACATAACGACATAAACATTCTGCAAAAGCGAGCCATAGGCCTCTTTGAAAAGAGCGACATCGGTGACAGCAAGCGCACCCAAGGTTTCACCGTGATAGCTATTACGCAAACAAACAAATTTCTTTTTCTCGGATTTACCTTGTATTTTCCAGAAGTGATGACTCATCTTGAGGGCAATCTCAATGGCAGATGCTCCATCGCTAGCATAAAACGCGTGGCCTAATTGCCCGTGTGTTAGTTGACTTAGGCGCTCTGATAGCTCAATCACCGGTTGATGTGTAAAACCAGCCAACATGACGTGTTCAATGGTATTGAGTTGTTCAATAATGGCCTGATTGATCTTAGGATGAGCATGACCAAATAAATTGGTCCACCAGGAACTAATGCAATCTAGAAATCGGTTGTCTTGTGCGTCGAATAACCACGGACCTTGACCGCGTTGGATGGCCACCAAAGGATAGTGTTCATGATGTTTCATTTGGGTACAGGGGTGCCATACCGATGCAAGGCTTCGCGCTACCCAGTCAATTTGATTGGTCGGGCTATTCATGGGCTTATTGGAACATTCATTTTGGGATACATGCGTTATATCTGTTATGTTATTGGTTTTAGAGTAAAAGCCATATAAAACCATGTCTGTTTCGCAAACTATTTCACCTTTAGTTCAGGCAAAACGAGCGCCAGTAACCAAGACGGGGCTAGCTTGGACTATTGAACAAATTGCTGATTTATATGAGCTGCCATTTAATGAGTTGATGTTTCTGGCCCAAGAGACCCACCGCCAGCATTTTCCAGAGGGTGATGTGGAGTTGGCTACTTTGTTGTCGATTAAAACCGGCGGCTGTCCCGAGGACTGTGGTTATTGCCCCCAAGCCGCTCGTTACCATACGGATGTTAAAGCCACTAAGTTATTGGATCTTGAGGAGGTTTTGGAGGCTGCTAAGGCTGCCAAAGCGGCTGGCTCCAATCGATTTTGTATGGGTGCTGCTTGGCGTGAGCCCAAGGATCGCGATGTAGAAAAAGTGGTTGAAATGATTAAGGGAGTAAAGGCTCTAGGCCTGGAAACCTGCGCCACTCTTGGAATGTTGGAAGCTGCCCAGGCTCGATCATTAAGGGAAGCCGGCCTTGATTTCTATAACCATAATCTGGATACCAGCGAAGATTTTTATCCCAATGTAATACAAACCAGAACCTATCAAGACCGACTAGATACCTTGCAGAATGTCCGCGATGCGGGGATGTCGGTTTGCTGCGGGGGTATTGTGGGTATGGGGGAAAGTCGGGAGCAGCGTGTTGCTTTTCTAGCTCGCTTAGCCAATTTAGATCCTTATCCAGAGTCCGTTCCCATTAACCATCTGGTTCCGGTCGCTGGAACCCCTCTTGCGGAGCAACCCAAATTAGATCCCCTAGAGTTTGTGCGCACAATTGCTGTTGCCCGCATCACGATGCCAAAAGCTAGGGTACGTTTGTCCGCAGGGCGACAAGAGCTTGGCAAAGCCATTCAAGCGATGTGTTTTCAGGCGGGTGCTAACTCAATTTTCTATGGTGATCATCTGCTCACAACCGGCAATCCAGAGGCTGCCGCAGACCGTCAATTGCTAGCTGAGTTGGGACTTAAAACCAAAGATAGTTGCAAGTCCGAAGTGCAGGTATGACAAGCAATTCCATGAGTAAAAACAGGAGCCCTGTTGATCATCTCATCTCTGAGTTTGATGTTGCCTTACGGGCCATTGCAGGCGGCGCAAATTCCAAAAGGGCGATTCCAAAAATCGATTCTGATAAAGGTATAAATAATAAGCAAGCACTCACTTCTTCCAGTTTATTGAGCCCTGAAGAGCGGGCACATTCTGCTGGCTTAATGCGGATTAATCATGTTGGTGAAGTCTGTGCTCAGGCCTTATATCAGTCCCAAAAAATACTAGCTAAGGATCCTAAAACCCGAGCTCTTTTAGATCAAGCTGCGAGTGAGGAAATGGACCATATGGCCTGGTGTGAAGAGCGACTAAAAGAGTTGGACTCTAGACCCAGTTTATTGAATCCGCTTTGGTACTTCGGCTCTTTCGGAATTGGCATCTTGGCGGGTCTTGCCGGTGACCGATGGAGTTTGGGTTTTGTTGTTGAAACAGAAAAACAGGTAGAACGGCATTTGGATGATCACCTTGAAAAGCTTCCAGAGGCTGATTTACGTTCAAGGGCTATTGTTGAGCAAATGCGCATCGACGAAATTGAACATGGGACAAGTGCTATTGAGGCTGGCGGTCAAGAATTGCCTGATCCAATTAAGGCGATTATGTCAGCAGCCTCGAAGGTCATGACAACAACAGCTTACAAAATATAAATTACTGTTCATTTGTACAGCCTTTTCAGCAGTAAATCGATATATACCTAAAGACGCATCTCAGGTATAGATTACAAGTCATTGTTTTATGTCATTATTTTATTTAATCAATTTATTGAAAAGATTCTCTAAGTGTTTGTAATCACTAGAGAATTTCCTAAAAATTTACCCAAAAATACTTGACCCTGTAAGAAGCTTCCTCTAAAGTGGGAGGAAGTGTGAAAAAGTGGGGTAAATTGTGTTTCAAGGTGCGTCAGCTCTTAATCTCGATGCGAAGGGACGTATGTCGGTGCCAACAAGGCATCGCGATGCGCTTTTGGTGCAAGGCGAGGGACGCGTCACCTTAACAAAACACCCTGATGGTTGTTTATTACTTTTTCCAAGACCAGAGTGGGAAGCATTCCGTGCTCGCATTGCCCAGTTGCCGATGGATGCGCATTGGTGGCGGAGAATTTTTTTAGGCAATGCTGTTGAAATTGATTTGGATAGTGCCGGACGAATTTTGGTGACACCAGAATTACGAAATGCAGCAAATATAGAGCGTGAAATCATCTTGTTGGGCATGGGCTCTCACTTAGAAGTTTGGGATGCAAACACTTACGCAAGCAAAGAACAGGCGGCAATTGCCCAAGGCATGCCTGATACGCTGAAACAATTTACCTTTTGATGATTGGGCGACATGAACAATATCCATCGCCCAGTTTTGCTGGCCGAGGCAGTCACCGCCATGATCGGGAGAGAGGGGTTCCCCGCAAACAATGCAATCATCGTCGATGGAACTTTTGGTCGGGGCGGACACAGCAAAGCACTATTGGCAAAACTTGGACCTCAGGGCAGATTAATTGCTCTCGACAAGGATCTCGAAGCTTTAGCCGAGGCAAAGAAAATCAACGATCCACGCTTGCAAATCGAGCACTCAAGCTTTGCATTCATGGACCAATATGTGCAGAGTGCGTCGGTCGACGCCGTACTGCTAGACCTGGGAATCAGCTCTCCACAAATCGATACACCAGAACGCGGCTTTTCATTTCGTTACGACGGACCGCTCGATATGCGGATGGATACAACGCGCGGAGTGTCTGCAGCCCAGTGGCTTGCAAGTGCATCCATCGAGGAGATTGCTGAGGTGATCAAGACCTTTGGAGAAGAGCGTTTTGCGTTAGCAATTGCCCGAGAAATTGGAAAGCAGCGCGAGGAGGGGAAAGCAGTTCAAACCACTTTAGAGCTATCCAATTTAGTAGCCAGAATCGTTCGCACACGTGAGCCAGGACAAGATCCTGCTACACGCACGTTTCAGGCAATTCGAATTTTTATCAATCAAGAACTCGCTGATTTAGAACGGGGCTTGCAGGCAGCTCTCAGTGTTCTAAAAGTTGGCGGTCGTTTGGTAGTGATCAGTTTTCATTCGCTTGAAGACCGAATTGTGAAACGTTTTTTTCAAACACATTCGCAAGTATCGATTCCACGTGAGCTACCCATTCGGGCTAAAGATTTGCCACAAGGGGATCTTAAGATCATTGCTCGAATTAAACCAAGTGAGTCTGAAATTGCTGAAAATCCACGTGCACGGTCAGCTGTAATGCGAGTCGCAGAGAAAAGGGGATTGGTGACGTGAATCGTGCAACCCTAACCCTTCTTGCGCTCTTATTGATTTGTGCGCTGTCTTTGGTGGCTTCACAGCAGCGCGCTAGAAAAACATTTGTTGCCCTAGAGCGCGCGCAAGTACAAGAGCGCAAATTAAATCAAGAGTGGTTACGGCTCGAGTTTGAGCAGAGAAATTTATCAAAGTCAGCACGTATCCGGGATGTCGCACGTCATCAATTGCGGATGACCCCGATAACACCCGATCGCACCCTCTACTTTAAGGAAGGTCTATGAAACCAGTTGGGTTCTCGACCTCACCAAACGTCGTCTTGCGTCTGCCCATGTGGCGCTCACGTCTCATGCTGTTTTTATTATTCATCGCCTTTGCGGCCTTGATGATTCGTGCATTTTGGATACAAGGCCCTGGTAATGGGTTTTATGAAGCTAAAGCAATCAAGGGTGTGCAGCGGGAAATCGAAATGCCAGCAACCCGTGGAAAGATATTGGATCGCAACGGCCAATTGATTGCTACAAGCTTAGAAGCCAAAGCAGTCATTGCATACACCGACAATATTCCAACGGATCTCGCCCCAGAAAAAATTATCCAACTTGCCAAGTTGCTTGAGATTAGTGAAGCGGAAATTAAGAAAAAATTTAGCGATGAACGCAATCAAGTTTTCTTAAAGCGTCAAGTCGATCCAGACATTGCTCAGCAGGTCAGGCGCTTAGAGATTCCGGGAATTGGTTTAAACAATGAGTACCGTCGTCACTATCCAGAGAGTGAGGCAATGGCCCATGTCGTTGGTTTCACCAACGTAGAAGATCGTGGTCAAGAGGGAATTGAGCTTGCGCGGGATAAAGAACTATCAGCTCAAGCTGGCAAACGTCGGGTTGTGGTGGACCGCTTAGGACGAATTGTGAACGATATAGCTGTATTGCAATTTCCACAAAATGGCCAAGATTTACAACTCTCAATCGACAGCAAGGTTCAATACATTGCTTATAACGCTTTAAAGAGCGCAGTCGAAAAGCATCGCGCTAAAGCTGGCGGTGCAGTTGTTTTGGATGTGCGTTCAGGAGAAATTTTGGCATTGGCTAATTGGCCAAGTTACAACCCAAATTCACGTAAAGCGCTGACCGGTGAGCAATTACGTAATCGCGTTTTAACCGACACTTTTGAGCCAGGCTCAACGATGAAGCCATTTCCAGTAGCTCTGGCGCTTGAGCAGGGGAAGGTACAGCCCGAAACGAATATGACCATCGGCCAAAAATTATTAGTAGGCCCTAAACCGATTACGGATACCCATCCCTACGGAATGTTGACAGTTTCTCAAGTCATTCAAAAATCGAGCAATATCGGCACTGCTAAATTGGCCCTGCAATTAGAGCCACGAGAAATGTGGGATCTATTTGCTGCAGTTGGCTTTGGTCAAGCACCGAATGTTGGTTTTCCGGGAGCGGTTGCGGGGCGTTTACATCCTCATCAAAAATGGGGTCAAAGTGATCAAGCACGAATGTCCTTTGGTTATGGAATTTCAACTTCATTATTTCAGTTAGCTCGCGCGTATACAATTTTTGCGCGCGATGGCGAACTTGTGCCAACGACGATTTTGCGCAGTCCTGAGTACAAGCCGGGAACACGAATCATTTCAGCAAAAACTGCAGTTGAAATGCGCAGCATGTTGGAAACAGTGACTGAGCAAGGCGGCACTGCAATAAGAGCACGCGCTGATGGATTCCGTGTTGGCGGCAAAACTGGAACTTCGCATAAGGTAGAGGGCAAGGGCTATGCCACAAATAAGTATCGCGCATTTTTTGTTGGACTTGCCCCGATTAGTTCACCACGAATTGTGGTTGCAGTAATGGTAGATGAGCCCTCTGCTGGCGGTCACTACGGTGGCGAGGTTGCCGCACCAGTCTTCTCCACCATCGTGAGTGAGACGCTGCGAAGTTTAAATATTTCTCCAGATATGACCGATCGCACTCTAGTTCAGAGTTCTGATCCAGGCGCCCCAACAGCGCAGATGCAAAAAGTGGTTTTGAAACAATGATGGCCGGCATACAAATGAACCGCCAAGATGTTTTATTGCACTTACGGCAAGTCATTCGACCCTCTGCAAAATTACTGGCTGATACAAGGCATATGAATGCAGGTGATGTTTTTATGGCTTATGCGGTTGGTCATGGAAATGCTTTGCGAGATGGGCGATTGCATATTGCTAAAGCACTTCAGCTTGGGGCCGCATGTGTTTTATATCAACCGAATCATGATCAAGCACAAAACCCATCTTGGGAACGTGATATTGATGATGAGCGTTGTATTGCAGTTGAAAATCTTTCAAAAGAGGCCGGTTGGATTGCCTCAGAGTGGTATGGCAAACCGAGCCAAAGCTTACGCGTAATTGGGGTAACTGGCACCAATGGAAAAACCAGTGTTACCCAATGGCTGTCTCAGACATTATCAAAGCGGGCTGCAGTCATTGGCACCCTTGGAGTGGGTTTTGTAAATGAGCTCCATGATGTGGGCTACACCACTCCAGACGCGCCACGGTTGCAAACCGAACTATTTAATCTGAAGCAAGAGGGCGCTGATTATGTCGCATTAGAAGTCTCATCACATGCCCTAGAGCAAGGACGAGTTAATGGAATCCACTTTGATTGCGCAGTATTTACGAATCTAAGCCGCGATCATTTGGATTATCACGGCAGCATGGCTGAGTATGGCGCAGCGAAGGCCAAACTATTCAAGGATTTTGACCTTAAAAATATAGTAATTAATATTGACGATGCATTTGGCCGTGAATTAATGATGGCTTTGGTGCACCAGCAAAGTACGACTATCTGGACCTATTCATTAGGTCAGTCCGCTTTGCTTGGCTTAGAAAAATTTCACAATCGAGTTAAATCGATTTATTTCGAAGAATTTCATTTTGCTCATGATGCCTATCAATGCAAAGTAGTGATTGATGGCAATATGTATTCTGTCAATATTCCAGTTTTGGGTGAGTTTAATTTAAGTAATGCCCTCGCTGTTATTGCTACGCTTTTAGCGGAGGGGTTAAGTATTACTGACGCCCTG
>JACCEE010203948.1_pt1 | contig 12915 bp, 9 predicted proteins | sample 7449931 | NCBI WGS metagenome assembly JACCEE01 (sample SAMN15323457, study PRJNA562643) | freshwater metagenome | isolation source: river surface water | place: USA:Blue River Watershed | collected 2017-08-19 | reverse complement strand
TTTTACGCAACGACTGGAAATTCGATGGATTCACGGTTTCCGACTTATTCAGTATTGAAGGGATAAAAGGTTCTCATTTTGTTGCCAAAACCAATCAGGAGGCAGCAATAAAAGCCATTTCGGCCGGAACAAACGTTGATTTGGGCGGACAGGCTTTTGCTTTGCTGAAAGATGCTGTAAAAGATGGGTGTCTCGCTGAAAGCATTGTCGACAATGCCGTTGCCAATGTGCTTCGGCTGAAATTCGAAATGGGTTTGTTTGATCAACCTTTTGTTGATCCAAAGAAAGCGAAAATGGAAGTTCACCAACCAGCCAACATCCAAGTTGCCCGTAAAATGGCTCAACAATCGGTGGTGTTGCTCGAAAACAAAAATCAGGTTTTGCCACTTGCAAAAAAAGGATTAAAGGTGGCGGTAATAGGTCCAAACGCCGATAACCAGTACAACCAGCTTGGCGATTACACGGCTCCTCAACGCGAAGAATCAATAATCACGGTGCTTGAAGGAATTTTATCAAAAATCGGGAAAGATAATGTGGTTTACGAAAAAGGCTGTGCCATTCGCGACACCACACAAACCAATATTTCCGCAGCGGTAAAAGCAGCTCAATCAGCCGATGTTACAGTGGTGGTGGTTGGCGGCTCCAGTGCCCGCGATTTCAAGACCAGTTACCAGGCCACCGGGGCAGCAACTGCCAGTAAAGAATCGGTAAGCGACATGGAAAGCGGCGAAGGATTCGACCGTATGACCCTCGATTTAATGGGCGATCAGCTCAAATTGCTGAAAGCACTGAGAAAAACTGGTAAACCTATGATTGTGGTTTACATCGAAGGTCGTCCGCTCGATATGAACTGGGCTTCGGCAAACGCCGATGCGTTGCTGACTGCCTGGTATCCGGGAGAACAGGGCGGAAATGGTATTGCCGATGTGTTGTTTGGCGATTATCCCCCGAGCGGACGACTACCCATTTCGGTACCACGCACAGCTGGTCAAATACCTTGCTATTACAACAAACAGAACCCGAAAAGTCACGACTATGTTGAAGGTGATTCAGGGCCACTGTATTCGTTTGGTTACGGTAAAAGCTATTCAACTTTCGACTACTCAAACCTGAAGATTATCAAAACCGGAGATTTTGAATTCACTGTTTCCTGCGATATTACCAATAGCGGACAATACGACGGAACCGAAATTCCCCAGCTTTACCTGCGCGACGAGTTTGCATCGGTGGTTCGCCCTCAAAAGCAACTTAAAGAATTTAAACAAGTGACGCTGAAAAAAGGCGAAACAAAAACCGTAAACTTCAATGTCGGAAAAGACCTATTCAGCCTGATTGGAGTTGACTATAAACGAGTTGTTGAAGCCGGAACATTTAAAGTGATGATAGGCGCATCCTCAAACGACATTCGTCTGACAGGAAATATCGAACTCGAAAAAAACTTCAGCTACTGATTTATTCAACTGAAAAAATACAAGCGCGGCAGCCGTAATTTCACAGGAGGTCACGCTTATCTTTTGCATAGCATCACATTCAGGAAACATTTCGGTGATAAACAGGGGTTTAAACGACTGGTCGACCGAATTTTGCCGATAACTGATTTAATTGATTATCTTTGCGCGGTTTTTAAAATATTCATTCAGAATCAAATGGCACATAAATCAGGATTTGTAAACATCATCGGAAACCCCAATGTTGGAAAGTCGACCATCATGAATGCATTGGTTGGTGAACGTTTATCAATCATCACTTCGAAAATGCAGACCACGCGGCATCGCATCAAAGGCATCGTAAACGGTGATGATTTCCAAATTGTTTACTCCGATACACCCGGTATCCTGAAACCGAATTACAAACTTCAGGAAACCATGATGAAGTTTGTGAATACCGCCTTAATTGATGCCGACATCATTCTGTATGTTACCGATGTAATTGAAGCTCCCGGCAAAAATGAAGAATATATCGAACGAATCAAAAGTTCGGAGGCTGCTGTTATTGTTTTAATAAACAAAATCGACCTTTCGACACAGGAAAAAGTACTCGAATTGTACAAATACTGGAACGAAAAACTTCCGCTGGCCAGTGTGTATGCCATCTCGGCCACCAATAAATTTGGAATTGGCCAAATATTCGACCGCATTATGGATCTCTTACCTGAAGGTCCGGCCTATTTTCCCAAAGACGAATTGACCGACCGCAACGAGCGTTTCTTTGTAACCGAGATTATCCGCGAGAAAATTTTACTGAATTACGACAAGGAAGTACCCTATTCGGTTGAAGTAGAGGTTGAACAATTCAAAGAAGAAGAAAAACTGCTGAACCTGATGTGCGTTATCCACGTGAACCGCGACAGCCAGAAAGGAATCATCATCGGTCACCAGGGCAAAGCGCTGAAAAAAGTAGGAACTGACGCTCGTATTGATATGGAGGAGTTTTTTCAGAAAAAAGTATTCCTCCAGTTGTATGTAAAAGTAAATAAAGACTGGCGCGAAAAAGATCGATCGCTGAATAATTTTGGGTACGATATGGAATAACATCGTTACGAGTTACATAAACTGCAACACGGAACGCGTAACCCGAAACTCGCAATCAGAAACAGATAATCAGAAAACAATTATAGTAGAATCCCGTTTATCGGGCAGAAAAGAGAAAATATGAGTAACATTATAGCAATAGTAGGACGTCCGAACGTAGGGAAATCGACACTTTTCAACCGAATTACCGAAACCAGGAAAGCCATCGTTGACGAAATGTCTGGCGTAACACGCGACCGGCAGTATGGCAAAGGAGTTTGGAACGGCATTGATTTTTCAATCATCGATACCGGTGGATATGCTGTAAATTCGGAAGATTCGTTCGAAAGCGAAATTCGCAAACAGGTTATGATTGCCATCGAAGAAGCCGATGTCATTTTATTTGTAGTGGATGTTGAAAACGGCGTAACCGATATGGATGAAGAGGTTGCCGCGGTGCTTCGCCGTTCGTCGAAAAAAGTATTTGTAGCCGTCAATAAAGTCGACAATAACAGTCGAATTATTGATTCGCATGAATTCTATTCGCTTGGATTGGGCGAATTATACTGCATTTCGTCGATGACCGGTAGCGGAACAGGCGAATTGCTCGATGCCATTGTTGCTGAGTTTCCTGAGAAAGTAGAAGAAGAATTCGAAGAAAAGATTCCGCATTTCGCCATTATTGGTCGTCCAAACGTAGGAAAATCATCGTTCATTAATGCACTCACTGGCGAAGAACGCAACATTGTCACCGACATTGCCGGTACCACACGCGACTCAATTCACACACGCTACAATAAATTTGGACACGACTTCTATTTGGTTGACACTGCCGGATTGCGCAAACGCACCAAAGTAAAGGAAGATGTGGAGTTTTATTCGACCATGCGCTCCATTCGTGCCATTGAAGACTCGGATGTTTGCATTCTGATGCTCGACGCAACACGTGGAATGGAGGCTCAGGACGTTTCAATTTTCCACCTGATAGAGCGAAATAAAAAAGGAGTTATCATTTTGGTCAACAAATGGGATTTGGTTGAGAAAGATAATACGAGCACTATTTCATATACAAAAACCATCAAAGAAAGAATTGCGCCATTTGTCGATGTGCCAATCATCTTTATTTCAGCATTAACCAAACAACGTATCCTGAAAGCACTTGAAACAGCCGTTCAGGTTTATGAGAACAGAAGTAAAAAGGTAAAAACCTCTGAATTAAACGAGGTGATGCTCGAAGCCATTGAGGCCTATCCGCCACCATCAATAAAGGGAAAATTTGTCAAGATAAAATATGTAACGCAGTTACCAAGCCAAACACCAAGTTTCGCATTTTTTGCCAACCTGCCTCAATACGTTAAAGAACCGTATCGGCGCTATCTCGAAAACAAAATCCGCGAAAAGTTTGATTTTTCAGGCGTAACCGTTCAGATATTTATGCGGAAAAAGTAAGATAAAACAAGTCCGTTCATTAAAGTGAACGGCAAAGGATAATGTCGATTTCAACAGTCATTTGTACCACTGAAAAACAAATATTCTTTGCCGTCTGCTTTAGCTGACAGCCTTAAGGGATGCTTTTATCCCTTATTTTGTTTCAGGCGGGCAATTCTTTCAGGCTTTCCCAACACGTAAAGAATATCCTCCGAATTGAAAATAAATCCTGAACCCGGATTCTCAAAAATCTCATCACCACGTTTTGCTGCCACCACAGTTAGCCCAAATTCGCGGCGCAAATGAATGTCTTTCAATGATTTTTCCGGGAAGATAGGATAATCCGCTGCTTTTAACGCCACAATTTCGATGTTTGGAATTTCATCAGACAATGCAAACGTGTTGTTTTCTTCCTTTTCCGTGAAGATACCGTAATTATCGTCGCGAATATGAGAAATGGCCTCTTCAATTTCGCCCTTTGGAACAAGCAGCTTTTTCAAAATCCGCTCAAACAGCTCGATTGCCGTTTCAAATTCTTCGGGAATAACCTGATCGGCTCCCATTTCATATAAGTCCTCAATATCCGAAACATGTTTCGACCGAACCATGATGAACGCATGTTTATTCAACAAACGCACTTGCTCAATAACCCCCAATGCAGTTATGGCATCGCCAATACTGATTACCACAATTTCGGCAGTCTCGACATAAGCTTTCCGCAAAATAGGTTCGTTCAGCGCATCGCCATATACCACCATCTCTCCCTTTGCCTGGCGGGCCCTCGCCGACGCCGGATCAAATACTATGGAAACATACGGCAACTTCATTTGGTGCGACATGCGCGATAAATTCAGCGAACGCGAATCTTTCCCAATGAAAACAATATGATTTTGCATTTTAGGCACTTCAACTTCCTGAAGGGGGAATAATCCTTTTATTAAAAATTCAGGAATGGGTAATTTCAACAGAAGATTGGCGGCAGGTTTTGCAACCATCATCAGGAAAGGAGACACTGCCATTGAAACAATAGTTACGGCTAAAAAAAGCTGATAATAATAATCTGTCAGAATCTGGTAAGTCTGCCCAATCTTGGCAAGTATGAATGAAAACTCTCCAATTTGGGCCATAGCCAGTCCAACCATAATTGTCCCCCTGAAAGTGTGTCCAAGTACAAAAGCAGTACCTCCTGCAACCACGGTTTTAATGGCAATAACAAGCACAACGGTTGCAAGCACAATTAAGATATTGTTGGCAAAGAAACTCAGATCGAGCAACATGCCAACCGACACAAAAAAGAAGCTGGTAAAGGTATCTTTAAACGGAATGAGATGGCTGAACGCGTCCTCGCTATACTCCGACCTGGAAATCATTAATCCGCCCAGGAAAGCGCCAAAAGCCAGCGACATCCCCATTTCTGAAGTTAGCAACGCCACTGCCAGACAAACCAGTAAAATGCTCATCAGGAACAATTCCTGATTTTTAGTCAGAGCTATCAGGTGCAATACACGCGGCATAATCCACCGATTGCCCACGTAAACCAGCCCAATCATAAACAACGATTTGCTGCCCATTCCAAGCAACTTAACCCCAATATCGGCGGTTTGCCCACCAAGCATTGGAGTCAGCAAGATTAACGGAATAAGGATGATATCCTGAAATATCAGTATCCCGACAACAGTCCGACCATAATTTGAGGTGACTTCACCTTTTTCCTGAAGAATTTTCAACACCAGGGCGGTACTGCTCAATGCAGTCAGAAAGCCTATAAACACAGCGGAGCCCCAACCCAGATCGTACATTCGGGATACCAACGCAGTTATCCCGGCAGTAAAAACGAGCTGTACAAATCCTCCAACAAATACAATATTCCGGATTTTTATCAGGTGATTAAGCGAGAACTCCAGCCCGATGGTAAACATGAGCAGAATAATCCCGATTTCGGCCATAAACTCTATTTCGTGCGGCGATTTGATAACTCCAAGTAACGACGGGCCCACCACAATCCCGGTAAGTAAATACCCAATAATAGTGGGTATGCGAATCTTCGTAAACAGATAGTTTACTGCAGTCGCAAATGCGAAAATAACGACAATATCAGTTAAAATTACTAGCTCCATGTTTGCAATATAACTGAAATTCCCCAAAAATTTATTGAGAAATTGTTAGGAATGGATTATTTCCCTGTGAAAAGAGCCATAAAAATTACCCAAATTAAGGTAAATCACCTATTATTTTCAGGATTTATTGATCTTTGTCGGGAAAGTTATAAGGCTTGTGGAAGTATAAAATAGAAGGTACTTCCTTCGCCCGGAATATTCTTACTTTCAACACCCAAGTCTCCATTAAGCCTATCGATAATACGTTTTACAATGGAAAGACCCAGCCCATGCCCTTCGGCCTTAACCTTATGCAACCGGGTAAATTTATTGAAAAGCGTTTCCATTTCTTCAGGCGAAATGCCGTCGCCGTTATCTTTTATCCAGTATGTTACAAGATTATTTTCAAGTGCAGTGCAACCGATTTGTATTACCGCGGGACGACCTCCGTATTTTACAGCATTACTGATATAATTGAGCCAAACCTCTTCAATCCAGGAGTCATACCCCATCACATTAGTCCAGTTATCGGGCAAAGATATCTGCACATCTTTCTCTGCGATAATATCTTTTAACCTGAACAGCGCTTCCTGAACCAGCTTAAGCATGTTAACCGGTCGCGGAACAATTTCCTGTTGTCTTACCGAGGCCAATGTCAGCAATTCGCGGGTTATCGACATGGTTTTCGTCGCCGATTGCGAAATCAGATCATTTACTTCAAGCTGTTCTTCTTTAGTCATGTTATCAATTCCCCACTTCAACAAACTGCTTGCAGTTACAATGGCACTTAACATGCTTTTCAGATCGTGCGCAACTGTATGCGAAAACGCATCCAGATCGTCAATTAATTTTTCCTTTTCCTTGATTTCCGCTATTAAGCGGACGTTCGCCTCTTTAATTTCTGCTTCAGCAATAATCCGTTCCGAAATATCTTTTAGCATTATCAGCCAGCCAATCTTAACGCGCTTCTGATCATAAATAGCTACCGATTGCAATTCAAAATGCCTTAGTTTTCCATTTTGATCGCTCGACAACACCGCCTCAAATTTTTCGTATTGTTGCACCTGCTGAATTACATTTTCGCGATGAGGTAAAACATCGACAATTTTCAACCCTAACGATTCTTTTTTTTCAGGACTGAGTAAATCTTTGAATGATTGATTGTAATCGGCAATGCGCATCGAATTATCGAGAACCAACATCGCATCGGGAATCAGATCGACAACTTTGTTTCGGGCAATCGGCACCAGTTTAAACATCTTGAACTGCACAATATTAAAGGCAATCAAGACCCCTGTAACCAGGAATGAAAAGGGGGTCCAGTCGAATCCGGGTAACGGATTGATTTGAAATATATAAATAACGTTGCCAAACAATGGAATAACAGAGCAAATGAAAACAATCGCCACCTGCCTTTTATACAACTCGATAGATCGCAGATAAAGCCGTGCGATGTTGATAATTCCGCCAACCAACGCCAGGTAGGCAAAAAATGTCATGACCCAGAAAAACGGACCGTACACGTAGTCTGTTGCATTTGTTTCCGGATCGATACTATAGCTTTGCCAATGCAAATGATGATAATCGTTTGTAAATGGCGATAAAATAAAGATTGACGAAAAGATAAAGAGAGGTATCAGGTACTTCCACTTCAAATAGTAAGTTCGGGAAGAAAAATCAAGCGAGAAAAGCAAAAATGAAACCGGGGCAAAAACAATCCCAAAATAAGACAACTTCGACCAAAATATTTTAGTTTCCAGATCGGTAGCTGCATATTCAAAAGCGTAGGTAAATGCCCATAAAGAAGAAGCGATCTGCCAGATCAGCCAATAATTCACGCCTTTATTTTGTCGGAAACGGAGCAAATGAAAAAACGTAACAACTCCAAAGAAACCTCCGATCAAAAGCATGACAAAAAGAGGCGACATCATATAGGAATTAATATTCAGTCCCGAGCTATTCATACTCTTATCCTTTGGTTTATAATTAACAGGGCTTTTAAGGTCATGCTAAATTAGAAAAAAATGTGTGCTTTCAAGGATTTATCCATCCCCAATCAATGTGTTTTAAAATAAAAGTAAGTATTTACCAGAGGGCCAAATCACAACACAATGACAACAGATTAGCTTGCCATCAGATGCTCGATCAAAATTTTTGCACCTATCACAATAAGTATGAACCCACCTATTATTTCAGCATACTTATTAATCTTTGGGCCGGTTTTCTTTCCAAGCAGGATCCCCAGCATTGAGGCGGTAAAAGTAACCACACCAATAATGAAAACAGCAATTAAAATTTTGTCGAGAATAGTTGAGAAACTGAACCCAACGGCAAGGGCATCGATGCTGGTGGCAACCGATAAGGTGAGAATAACTTTAAGGTGGAGTGGATTCTTGATTTCTCTTTCCTCCCCATTCAGGAAACTCTCAAAAATCATTTTTCCACCAATCATGGCAAGTAAACCAAATGCAATCCAGTGGTCAATTGGTTCAATGAGCGATTTCATGCTGTTGCCAATCAGCCAGCCCAATAAAGGCATAAAGGCCTGAAACAAGGCAAGAAATATGGCAATTTTGGCAGCCTGATAAAAACGAATATGAGGAAGATTCAACCCACTGCAAACGGATACAGCAAATGAATCGAACGACAAACCAACGGCTAACAGCAAAACAGTAATAAATTCCATTCAGGATAAAATTGAGCGACAAAACTAAAAAAAAATAGCTACCTCAAAAAAAGAAAGCTATTTCAAATTCATTTGGATGTCAATATCCTGAAAACGGATTTCAATGAATATCCCTTTAAATTAATCCCTGACAACTTTAATTTCGCCACGCCTTCCCAATTTTATCACTGACGACAATTCGGTCTTTGTAATTTCATCCTGACGGTAATTCACCACATAATCAACCGAATCGATAATCTCACGATCAATCTCGTCAAAGCAGGCAGGTGCGGGTTTTCCGTTCAGATTCGCCGGAGTAAATACAACCGGTCGTTTCGTTCTCCTGATTAATTCCTTACTAAAAACTTCAGTAGTAATTCTTACGCCAATACTTCCATCAAAGGCAAGAAGGTTCTTGGCTAAACCTCGGGCTCCGTCAAAAATAATGGTCAGCGGCTTTTCACTTAATTCAAATAAATCGTAGGCAATTTCAGGAAGCTCTTCGACATACCGTTCGAGTAACGCAGCATTTTCCATTAAAATCGTCATGCCCTCTGATTTTGAAAGATTGGCAACCGCGCAAATTTTACTTACGGCCTCTTCGTTGCAGGCATCACAACCGAGTCCCCAAACCGTGTCGGTGGGATAAAGAATTATCCCTCCTTTTTGCAGTATTTCCAGTGCTGCTTTAATATCATCCTTCATTCAGTACCGAATTATAAAGTTCTTTCAATTGGGCGGCAAAGTTATCAGGTCTGTACCGTTCAGCATTAATTTTTCCCTTTTTTATCAGCTCTCTTTTTAATTCTTTATTATTCAGGAGCGACTCTATTGCTTCGCCAATTTCTAATGGTTTTTCAGGATTTACGTACAAAGCGCCATCACCTCCGGCTTCCGGCAAACTACTCGTATTCGATGTAATTACTGCACATCCTGAAGCCTGTGCCTCCGCAACGGGCAACCCGAATCCTTCAAAAAATGACGGATAAACCATCACCTCAGCCATCTGATACAGGACCGCCAACTCATGATCATGAATTCGAGTAAGAAAAAACACCTGAATGCGATTCAAATCGGCCTCAATAAATTTCTGAATTTTATGCTGATAATCAGTTAGTTTTCCAACTACCACCAAAGGCAAATATTTTTTTGTCAAAATCATCGACTCCAATAATCCCATTAGATTTTTCCGTGGTTCAACAGTTCCCACAGTCAGCATAAAATGTTCGGGGAGTTGATACAATTTGCGAATACGCTTCTTTTCTTCAGGTCCCACTCTTTCAAAAAAAACAGGATTTATCGATTGATAAATAACTCTGATTTTGCTTTCAGGAACATTAAAAAAATTGATAATATCATCCTTTGTTTGATGCGAGATTGCATGAACACAATCGGCGACACGGCAGGAATGCCTGAATTTTTTATCGTAAATTTTTCGGTCTATTTTCTTAAAGTATTCAGGATAACGGAGAAAGATAAGGTCGTGAATAGTAACAACCGATTTGATTCCAGATTTCTCGATACCAACCGGCAACTCGTGACTCAGGCCGTGGAACAATTTCACATCAAGGCTTTTAGCGGCTTTGGCAATACCAAAGGTACGCCATGCATCCTTTGCAATTCGCCATCCTAAACTACGTGGTCGGACTTCAAGCGAATTCTTTGGTTTTTTAAACAACGACCTGCGGCTCCCGGGGTTAAACAAAAAAAACTGATCATTAGGGAATAGACGGGAAAGCGCAGTAATGGTGTTACGGCTGAAATTACCCAATCCGGCAGCATTATTAAATGCACGTTTGGCATCAAACCCGATTTTCATAGCTATTTAGTTTAAGGAGTCAAAAGCATTTCTTAAATATAAGAAAAAGGACACCAAAACACAATTTCGGCATCCTTTTCCTATATAGTATTATTTAGCAATGCTTTATCCTTAAAATTCTGTCAATCCTTCAAAATTTAAAGTAGCGAAATAGTCGTTTAAAGTTTCAGCCCGGCGAATAAGTTTCACATCGCCATTTTCACGAAGTAATAATTCGGCTGAACGAAGCTTTCCGTTGTAGTTGAATCCCATGGCGTGTCCGTGAGCTCCGGTATCGTGTATCACCACAATGTCGCCTGGTTCAACCTTTGGTAATTTGCGGTTAATGGCAAATTTATCGTTATTCTCGCACAGCGAGCCGGTAACGTCGTACACTTCTGTCTGCGGTTCATACTCTTTTCCCAAGATAGTAATGTGGTGGTACGAACCATACAGTGCAGGGCGCATAAGGTTGGCCATACACGAATCCAGACCTGCGTATTGCTTGTATGTTTTTTTGATGTGAAGCACCTGCGAAACCAGGAACCCATAAGGTCCGGTCATGGCACGACCCGACTCAAAATAGATTTTCAGCGGTTTCAAACCATTGCCTTCAATCTTTTCTTTGTATAATTTCTGAATGCCCTGACTCATAAACTCCAGATCAACAGGCAAATCAGTCGGTTTGTATGGTATTCCGATTCCACCGCCCAGATTGGCAAACTCAATGTCTATTCCTACGCGCTGTTTGATTTCCACAATCAGGTCGAACAAGATCTGCGCTGTTTCTACAAAATAGGCCGCATCCAACTCGTTCGAAGCCACCATGGTGTGCAACCCGAAACGAGTCACACCTTTTTCAACCAGCATTTGGTAACCTTCGAACAGTTGCTCGCGGGTAAAACCATATTTGGCTTCTTCCGGATGACCAATGATGGTGTTTCCTTCTTTCAGCGCACCCGGATTGTAACGGAAGCACACCAAATTAGGCAAACCGACATTTTTTTCGAGGTATTCGATGTGCGAAATATCGTCGAGATTGATAATGGCACCCAAATCAACCGCTTTCTTGTATTCGTAGGCTGGCGTATCGTTCGAGGTGAACATGATTTCGTCGCCCTTCATGCCCAGCTTTTCGGCCAGCACCAACTCGGCAATCGAACTGCAGTCGATACCAAAACCTTCCTGGCGCATAATTTTCATCAGGTAAGGATTTGGAGCCGATTTGATGGCGTAAAACTCCTTGAACCCGGGATTCCATGAAAATGCCTTAATGAATTTGCGGGCATAGTCGCGAATTCCTTTTTCATCGTAAATATGAAAAGGAGTTGGATATTGTTCTATGATTTTCTCAATCTGCTGTTTCGAGAACGGAAGTTGTTTTGTTGTCATTTTAATTTTCAAATATATTGGGCTGCAAATTTACAATTTTTAAATAAAACTATAGTTCTAAAATCAATTCATTACTTAAATATCCTGAAGCAATCTCTTTTACCTCACCTTCCATGCGGATATTCCAGGCTTCGTCGATGTCAATCTGGAGTGTTCCTCCCGGCATTTTGATGGTCAGATTGCGGTCGGTCAAGCCTTTTTTAACAGCGATGGCTGCCACCGCACACGACGAACTGCCCGATGCCAGCGTATATCCGGCGCCACGCTCCCAAATCAGAATTTCAACTTCGTTGCGCGACAAAACTTTCGCAAACTGCACGTTAATACGATTCGGGAAAAGCGGATGATTTTCAATATCCTCACCATGTTTCAGGATTTCGGTTTTGCTCAGTTTATCCCTGAAAATCACACAATGCGGATTCCCAACCGACACACAGTTGATCAGGTAAGCTTCGTCAACAATATTCAATGGATGATCGAGGCATTCCGACTCATCACAATTCACCGGAACCTGGTGACTTCCGAAAATGGCTTTGCCCATATCAACTTTCACCTGACTGGCTTTGCCGTTTACTTCCTTCGAAACTTCAGCAGTTACTACTCCGCCAAGCGTTTCAATCGTAAATTTCTTTCCTGAAGTATGGCCGTAATCGTAGAGGTATTTGGCAAAAATACGGAGTCCGTTGCCGCTTTTCTCGGCTTCCGAACCATCCGGATTATAAATTTTCAGGCCAAAATCGGCTTTCGACGAAGCTACTTTAAGCAAAATGCCGTCGGAGCCAATGCCGTAATGCACGTCGCAGAGTTTCTGTATATTTTTTTCATTCAGACTGAAGGAAATTTGCGCTTCGTCGAGCACAAAATAATCGTTTCCAAGTCCGTGCGATTTGACAAAAAAGTTTTGCATAAAATGTGTTTTTGTACTTCAGCAAAGGTAGAACAGTTTTTAAACAGAATGGTTTCAGCGCAAACGATTTTTGCCCACCAAAGATATTGCGGACTTCAACATCCTTTGTTTTATTCTCT
>JACCEE012305888.1_pt1 | contig 12920 bp, 11 predicted proteins | sample 7449931 | NCBI WGS metagenome assembly JACCEE01 (sample SAMN15323457, study PRJNA562643) | freshwater metagenome | isolation source: river surface water | place: USA:Blue River Watershed | collected 2017-08-19 | reverse complement strand
CAGTCGCCGCCCCGTCCCGCGCCCTGCGGCTTCGGCGCCTGACCTCCACCCAATGGCTGTGGGTGATGGTGCTGCTGATGGCGGGCCTGCTGGCCTGGAGCCTGGGCCCGCACCTGGCGTCTGGCCAGCGGCGCCTCACGCAGCAGGACATCGACGCAGCCGTCCTCAAGACGCTGTCGACCCAGAGCCTGCCCTCCGAATATGCCAAGGCCTACGACAACGTCCGTCCCTCGGTGGTACGGGTGGTGGGCTATGTGCGCGCCGACCGCCTCAAGCCGGCACCCGGCACCAAGGCAGCCAGTGCCGCCAAGGCGCCCAAGGCCCTGCCGCCCAAGGCGGCTGCCAGCGCGCCTTCGGGCGACCAGGAGGTCGAGTTCGGCGTCGGGACCGGCGTGGTGATCGTCGACAAGGGCATCATCCTGACCAACCTGCACGTGGTCGAGGGCGCCGACCGCATCGAGGTCACCTTCCATGACGGCCTGGTGGCCACGGCCCGCGTGCGCTCGGTGCAGCCAGAGAACGACCTGGCCGTGCTGCAGGCCGACAAGATCCCCGACGACCTGATCGCCGCCACGATGCGCTCGACGAAGGACCTCGCACCCGGCGACAAGGTGATGGCCGTGGGCTTCCCCTTCGGCATCGGCCCCTCGGCGTCGGCCGGCATCGTGTCCGGCCTCGGACGCGTGTTCCGCTCGCCCGAGGGCCAGCAGGAAATGAAGAACCTGATCCAGTTCGACGCGGCGGCCAACCCGGGCAACTCGGGCGGACCGCTGGTCACGATGGACGGCGAAGTGGTGGGCATCGTCACCGCCATCCTCAACCCCACCTCGGCGCGCACCTTCCTGGGCATCGGCTTTGCCGTGCCGATCGAGAACGCGGCCTCTGCGGTCGGACTGCCACCGTTCTGAGGCTCCCACCATTCCCCGCCCCATCCCCTGAACCCATCCCGCGCCCTGCCACCACGCACACCATGAACACACCCACGACCTCTCCCGATCCCGCCACCGCCAAGCTGATGGAGCAGATCCTCTACGAGGTCAAGCGCGTCGTCGTCGGCCAGGACCGCTTCCTCGAGCGGGTCATGGTGGCCATGCTGGCCCAGGGCCACCTGCTGGTGGAAGGCGTCCCGGGCCTGGCCAAGACACTCACGGTCAAGACGCTGGCGGGCACGGTGCGCGGGCAGTTCAAGCGCATCCAGTTCACGCCCGACCTGGTACCCGCCGACCTGGTGGGCACGCGCATCTACAACCAGCGCACCGGCGACTTCAGCACCACCCTCGGTCCGGTCTTCACCAACCTGCTCCTGGCCGACGAGATCAACCGCGCGCCGGCCAAGGTGCAAAGCGCGCTGCTGGAAGTGATGCAGGAACGCCAGGTCACCATCGCGGGCGAGACGCACCGCGTGCCCAATCCCTTTCTGGTGATGGCCACGCAGAACCCGATCGAGACCGAGGGTACCTACCCGCTGCCCGAGGCGCAGGTGGACCGGTTCATGATGAAGGTGCTGGTCGACTATCCGACCGACGAGGAGGAATACGTGATCGTCGAGCGGGTCACCGGCCCGGCGGTGAACGTGACCCCGGTGGCGACGACTGAGCAGCTGGCGGCCCTGCAGCGCGAATGCCGTGGTGTGTACGTCGACCCCTCGCTGGTGCAGTACGCGGTCAAGCTGGTGTCGGCCACGCGCGACCCGGCGCGCCACGGCCTGGCTGAACTGGCACGCTTCATCACCTTCGGCGCGAGCCCGCGCGCCACCATCAACCTCACCGAAGGCGCGCGCGCCCTGGCCCTGATGCGGGGACGCAGCTATGCACTGCCCGAGGACATGACCGATCTGGCAGCCGACGTGCTGCGTCACCGCCTGGTGCTGTCCTATGAAGCGCTGTCGGAGGGCCTGGACTCCGACGGGCTGATCGCGCAGATCATGGCCAAGATCCCCGCGCCGGCGCGCCCCCTCGAACATGAAAAGCTCGCCGCCTGACACCGCGCCGCGCCCGCCTGCGCCGTCCGGCGCGGGCGACGCCGAGCACCTGCTGCGGCGCCTGGAGTGGACGGCAATCCGCCGGCTCGACGGACTCCTGCAGGGGGACTACCGCACGCTGCTGCGCGGACACGGCATGGACCTGGCCGACCTGCGCGAGTACCAGCACCACGATGACGTGCGCCACATCGACTGGAACGTCACCGCGCGCCATGGCGTGCCGCACGTGCGCGTGTACACCGAGGACCGCGAGATGGCGGCATGGTTCCTGGTGGACCTGAGCCCCTCCATCGACTTCGGCTCCGGCGATCAGCGCAAGCGCCACCTGGCCGCGGACTTCACCGCCGTCCTCGCACGCCTGCTCACGCGGCATGGCAACCGGGTGGGCGCGCTGCTCTATGGCCACGGCGTGGACACGGTCATCCCCGCCGGAAGCGGGCGCCGCCATGTACTGCACCTGCTTCACAGGTTCGGACAGCGGCCGCCGCCTGCCGAGACCGGGTCGACCCGCCTGCAGGACCTGCTCGATGCCGCCGCCGGCGTGATCAAGCGGCGCTCCACACTCTTCGTCGTGTCGGACTTCATCAGCGAACCGGGCTGGGAGCGCGCCCTGGCGCAACTGGCGCAGCGCCATGAGGTGGTTGCCGTACGCGTGCTCGATCCGCTGGAGCTGGAACTGCCCGATCTGGGCCTGATCACGTTGCGCGACGCCGAGAGCGGCGAGCAGGTGCTGGTGGACACGCACGATGCAGGCTTTCGCAAGCGCTTTGCCCGCCTGGCCGCCCAGCGCGAGGCCGAACTGCGCGAAGGCCTGGCGCGGGCCGGTGTCGACACCCTGGAGTTGGCCACCGATGGCGACCTGGTCGATGCCCTGGTGCGCTTCGTCGACCTGCGCAAGCGGCGCGCCCGCCTCTCGTCCGGCAGCCTGCCGGCCCACTTGAAAAAGGTCGCCTGACCCTCTGCACGGAACCGCCATGCATTTCCTCTGGCCCCACCAACTCTGGCTGCTGCTGCTCCTGCCGCTGCTGGTGATCTTGTACGTTCTGCTGCTGAAGCGAAAGAAGAAGCTCGCCGTGCGCTATGCCTCGCTGTCCATCGTGAAGGAGGCCCTGGGCCGGGGCCCCGGTCTGCGCCGCCACATTCCCCCTGCGCTGTTCCTGCTGGCCCTGGCGGCCATGCTGCTGGCAGCAGCCCGCCCGGTCGCCACCCTCACCCTGCCCTCGACGCAGCAAACCATCATCCTGGCCATGGACGTCTCTGGCAGCATGCGCGCCACCGACGTCCAGCCCAATCGGATGGTGGCGGCGCAGAACGCGGCCAAGGCCTTCCTGACCGAGCTCCCGCGTGACGTGAAGGTCGGCATCGTGGCCTTCGCCGGTTCGGCGCAGGTGGCGCAGCTGCCCACCGTCAACCGGGAAGACCTGGTCACCGCCATCGACCGCTTCCAGATGCAGCGCGCCACCGCCACAGGCAATGCGATCGTGATGTCCCTGGCCACGCTGTTTCCGGACGATGGACATATCGACCTGCAGGCCATGCAGAACGGCCGCGACCGCATGCAGGGCACCTCGCTGGACGCACCCAAGAAGGAGAAGCAACCGTTCACGCCCGTGGCACCCGGCTCGTACACCTCGGCGGCGATCATCATGCTCACCGACGGCCAACGCACCACGGGCGTCGACCCGCTGGAGGCAGCCAAGATGGCGGCGGAACGCGGAGTGCGCGTGTATACCGTGGGCATTGGCACAGTGGACGGCGAGACCATCGGCTTTGAAGGCTGGTCCATGCGCGTGCGGTTGGACGAGGAAACTCTCAAGCAGATCGCCACCAAGACCAGCGCCGAATACTTCTACGCCGGGACTGCGCAGGACCTGAAGAAGGTCTACGAGACCCTGAGCACGCGCCTGACCGTCGAGAAAAAGGAAACGGAGGTGGCGGGCCTGTTGTCACTGCTGGCTGCGGCCCTGGCGGTGCTGTCGGCGGGCCTGTCGGTGCTGTGGTTCAACCGCATCCTGTAGCGCCCGACCGGCCAGGGCCCAGCGGCGCCTAGGTCAGTACGCCCGCCACCAGCCGCAGCTGGCGGCTGCAGCGCGCTGCCAGTGACGCATCATGCGTGACCACCACGAAGGCGGTGCCCTGATCGTGCGCCAGCTGCAACATCTGCTCGAACACGCCATCGGCCGTGGCGCGGTCCAGGTTGCCGGTGGGTTCGTCGGCCAGTACGCAGGCCGGACGCGCCACCAGCGCGCGCGCGATCGCCACGCGTTGACGCTCGCCTCCGGAGAGTTCGGCCGGCCGGTGACGCAAACGCCCCCCCAGGCCCACCGCCTCCAGCGCCTCGCGGGCCCGGGCATGACAAGCCTCCACCGGATCACGACGGATACGCAGCGGCATGGCCACGTTGTCCAAGGCGCTGAACTCGGGCAGCAAATGGTGGAACTGGTAGACAAAACCCAGGTGCTGATTGCGCAGGCGTCCCTGCTCCCCCGCACCCAGGCGCGACAGGGCCTGCCCCATCAAACGCACGGAGCCACTGGTGGGCGCATCCAGCCCCCCCAGCAGGTGCAGCAGCGTGCTCTTGCCCGAGCCCGAGGCACCCACGATGGCGACGGTCTCCCCCGCCTGAACGGTGAGGTCGACCCCGCGCAGGACCTCGACATCGAGGCCTCCTTCGGTGTAGCGCTTGGACAGGCCTTGCGCCTGCAGCACCGGCTCACTCATAGCGCAGGGCCTCCGCTGGGTTGACGCGGCTAGCCCGCCAGCTGGGGTAGATCGTGGCCAGAAAGGACAGCGCCAGCGAGATCAGCGCGATCGGCACGATGTCCGCCGACTGCGGATCGCTGGGCATACGGCTGATCAGGTAGATGTCCCGAGGCAGGAAGCTGGCATTGAGCATCCGCTCCAGCGCCGGGACGATGACATCGATGTTCAGGGCCACGCCCAGTCCCAGCGCCAGGCCCGCCAGCGTGCCCACCACGCCCACCATCGCACCCTGGACCATGAAGATGCCCATGATGCTGGACGGGCTTGCGCCCAGCGTGCGCAGGATGGCGATATCGGCACGTTTGTCGGTGACGGTCATCACCAGCGTACTCACGAGGTTGAAGGCCGCCACCGCCACGATCAGCGTGAGGATGATGAACATCATCCGTTTCTCGAGCTGGACGGCCGCGAACCAGGTGCGATTCTGCCGCGTCCAGTCACGAACGATGAATTCGGCCGGGAGCGCAGCGGCCAATTCGACGGCCACCTCACGGGCCTGGTGCAAGTCCCGCAGCTTCAGGCGCAGGCCGGTCGGCCCCTCCAGGCGAAACAGACGCATCGCGTCGTCCTGGTGCATCAGCACCAGCCCGTTGTCGTACTCGAAGTGTCCCGAGTCGAAGATGCCGACCACCTCCATCTGCTTCAGTCGCGGCACGAACCCCGCCGGCGTCACCTGCCCGCTGGGAGAGATCAGGGTCATGGGGTCACCCACGCGCACTCCCAGCTCGCGTGCGAGGTCGCGGCCCACGACCACGCCAAAGGCGCCGGGCACCAGGCGCTTGAGAGCGGAGTCCCGCAGCGCCAGAGCCAGATCGGTGATTCCCGGCTCCAGCGCGGGGTCGATGCCGCGAACCATCGTGCCGCGCATGTCCTCGCCCCGCGCCAGCAGGGCCTGGGCGGCCACGAAGGGCGCGGCGGCCAGCACCTGCGGATGCTGGCGCACCTGCGCCAGGGTCTGCGCCGGATCGGGCAACACGCCACCCCCCGGGCCATAGATTTCGATATGCGACACCACGCCCAGCATGCGGTCACGCACCTCGCGCTGGAAGCCGTTCATCACCGAGAGCACGATGATCAGGGCGGCCACGCCCAGGGCGATTCCCAGCATCGACACCCCCGAGATGAAGGAGATGAAGCCGTTGCGTCGCGTGGCCCGGCCGGCGCGCGTGTAGCGCCAGCCCAGAAGCAGTTCGTACGGAAGTCGCATGCGCGGAGGATCGGACCTGGGGAAAACCGGAGAGACGAGGATGCATTGTGGCATCCGGGACAATAGCCCCATGTCCAGCGCCTTGCACCTGATCGTTCCCTTTGCCAGCGCGGCGGGGCTCGAGGCGGCGCGCCGCGGTGTCGCGGGCGACCTGACCACGCTGCAGCGCCTGCTGGCACGCCTGCAGGAGGGGCCCGCGCTCGCGGGCGGCGAACAGGCCCTCTCGACCCCGCATGAACGCGCACTGGCCCAGGCCCTGGGCCTGCCGGGCGCCGATGGCACGCTGCCCTGGGCAGCCTGGGACCTGGCGCAAAGCGGACAGTCACCCGGCGACGCCGCCTGGGCCTGGGTGACCCCCTGCCATTGGCATGTTGCGCAGGACCATATCCTCATGCCCCCCATCGGGCCGCTGCAGCTGGACGAAGCGGCCTCGCGCGAACTCCTGGCCGCCGTCGCCCCGTACTTCCTGGAGGACGGGATCGAGCTCTCCTACCTGGCACCCACCCGCTGGCGCGCACGCGGCGAGGTCTTTCGGGGCCTGGCCTGCGCCAGCCTGGACCGGGTCTGCGGACGGCGCGTGGACGACTGGCTGCCGCGCGCTGCGGCGGCACGCCCCCTGCGGCGCTTGCAGCAGGAAATGCAGATGCTGCTGTACACGCACCCGGTGAACGAGGCACGCGAGCAGGCGGGCCTGCGCCCCGTCAACTCCTTCTGGGTCAGCGGCGCCGGGGCGCTGGCGCACCCCGCCGGACCGCATTCATGGGTCGACGTCCGCGTGGACGACCGCTTGCGCGAAGCCGCGCTCGCGGGCCAGGGTGAGCCCTGGGCCGCACAGTGGCGCGCGCTCGATGCCCAGGTCCTGCCTGCGTGGCTCGATGCGGCGGATCGGGGCCAGCCTGTCATCCTGACCCTGTGCGGCGAGCTACAGGCCCGCACCTGGTCCCACCTGCCCAGCGCGCCCTGGTGGCACCGCGCTGCCCGCCGTTTGCGACCGCCCCGCGTCGTCTCGGTGCTGGACACCTTATGAAGATCATTGCCCGCGATATCCCCCCCCGCGCCGCCTGGACCCTGGAACAGGCCGGCGTGCACCCCCTGCTGGCCCGCCTCTTCGCCGCGCGCGGCGTGACCCACCGCGACGAACTGGACGACGGACTGGCGCGCCTGCTGCCACCGGACGGCCTGCGCGGTGCGCGGGAATCGGCCCGCCTGCTGGCGGATGCCATCGCGCAAGGCAAACGCATCTGCATCGTTGCCGACTACGACTGTGACGGCGCCACCGCCTGCGCTGTCGCGATCAGGGGCCTGCGGCTGCTCGGCGCGACGCAGGTGCGCTATCTCGTGCCAGACCGCGTGGTCGACGGCTACGGACTGACGCCGCCAATCGCCCAACGGGTGCAAGCGCAGGGCGCCGACCTGCTGGTCACCGTCGACAACGGCATCGCCAGCGTCGAGGGCGTGGCACGGGCCAACGCGCTGGGCCTGCAGGTCCTCGTGACCGACCACCACCTGCCCGGGTCCGAGCTGCCGCAGGCCGCCGTGATCGTGAACCCCAACCAGCCCGGCTGCACCTTCGAGAGCAAGGCGCTGGCTGGGGTCGGCGTGATGTTCTATGTGTTGCTGGCCTTGCGCGCCGAGTTGCGTGCGCGGGGCGCCTTTGCGGCGGACCAGCAGCCCAAGCTGGACACGCTGCTGCCGATCGTCGCCCTGGGTACGGTGGCTGACGTGGTCAAGCTGGACGCCAACAACCGCCGGCTCGTGGCGCAAGGCCTGCGCCGCATCCGTGCGGGCGTCATGCCTGCAGGCATGGCTGCCCTCTTTGCCGCGGCCGGTCGCAACGCGCGTGCAGCCACCAGCTTCGACTTCGGCTTCGCGCTGGGTCCTCGCATCAACGCTGCGGGCCGCCTGTCGGACATGACCCTGGGCATCGAGTGCCTGCTCACGGACGACCCCGCCCGCGCGGAAGAACTTGCGCGCACGCTCGATGGCATCAACCGCGAGCGACGCGAGATCGAGGGCGACATGCGGGAGCAGGCCCTGGCACTGGCGCAGTCACTGTTTGACACCGAGGAGTCGCCGCCTCCGGCCATTTGCGTGTTCGACCCCGACTTTCACGAGGGCGTGGTGGGCATTGTCGCGTCCCGTATCAAGGACCAGTTCCACCGCCCGACCTTCGTCTTCGCTGCCAGCCAGGCACCCGGCAAGGAGCACGAACTCAAAGGATCGGGCCGCTCGATCCCGGGCTTTCACCTGCGCGACGCGCTGGATCTGGTGGCCAAGCGCCACCCCGGTGTGCTGCTGCGATTCGGCGGTCACGCCATGGCGGCGGGCTGCACGGTGGCCGAGGAGCACCTGGACACCTTCGAGCAGGCCCTGGCCGAAGTCGCATCGCAGTGGCTGGATACCGCGACCCTGCAGCGGCGGCTGGAAACCGACGGCCCCCTGGCACCCGAATACAGGCGGACCGACCTCGTCGACACCCTGCACCAGGAGGTCTGGGGCCAGGGCTTCGCGCCACCGGTGTTCAGTGAAGAAGTCGATATCGTGTCGCAGCGGCTGGTAGGCGAGAAGCACCTCGCGCTGAAGATCCGCCACCAGGGGCAGCCGGTCGACGGCATCTGGTTCGGGCGCACCGAGCCGCTGCCCGGGCGCGTGAAGCTGGCGTTCCGCCTGGATGCCGACGAGTGGCAGGGGCAGCGTCGCGTGCGCTTCCTGGTGGAAGGCGCGGAGTATTGAGGACGGCCCGGCGCGCCAACGTGTACCGCTTGCAACTGGCGATGGTCGATCCATTCAGGTAGGCCAGGCAGTCGCTGAAGGCCTGGGCCTCCAGCCGTGCGAGGTGCCGGCGGACCTCGGCCTGTCGGACCTGCTGGGCGCACAGCCGGTAGAGGGACAGCACCTCACCCGCCAGGACAAGCAGGAGCAGCCCCCAGAACAACGGCCGGCGAGCGACAGGAAGCCAGGGAGGGCTCGAAGGCATGCACAGGGCCGAGACAATGGCGACCCCCGCATGGTGCAAAGGTGGGCGTTGCCGCCGTGTCGGACGTCAACCCCGTCAAGCGGCGGCGGATCTCCCGCCGCACCCTCGTGATCAGGCCTTGGGCAGCGTGACGCCGCGCTGGCCCTGGTACTTGCCGCCCCGGTCCTTGTAGCTCACGTCGCAGGTCTCGTCGCTCTCGAAGAACAGCACCTGCGCGCAGCCCTCGCCGGCGTAGATGCGTGCTGGCAATGGCGTGGTGTTGCTGAATTCCAGGGTGACGTAGCCTTCCCACTCGGGCTCGAAGGGCGTGACGTTCACGATGATGCCGCAGCGCGCATACGTGCTCTTGCCCAGGCAGATGGTCAGCACGTTGCGCGGGATCCGAAAGTATTCGACCGTTCGGGCCAGGGCGAAGCTGTTGGGGGGGATGATGCAGGAGTCCCCATGGAAATCGACGAAGCTTTTCTCGTCGAAGTTCTTGGGGTCCACCACCGTGCTGTGGATGTTCGTGAACACCTTGAACTCGGGGGCACAGCGGATGTCGTAGCCGTAGCTGGACGTGCCGTAGCTGATGACCCGCTGGCCCTGGACCTCGCGCACCTGCTGGGGCTCGAACGGGTCGATCAGGCCGTGCTGTTCGGCCATGCGGCGGATCCACTTATCACTCTTGATGGTCATGGGGAAAGCTCCTGCCGGGATTGTAGGGGCCACAAAAAAGCCGCCCGAAGGCGGCTTTTGGCCCGGGTGAGGCGGTCAGGCAGCCTGCTGCAGGGCCGCGATCCGCTCCTCGATCGGGGGGTGCGAGGAAAAGAGCTTGCCCACGCCCGAGGTGATGCCCATGGCCTGCAGGCCTTGCGGCAGCTGGCCCGGCACCATGCCACCGAGGCGCGCCAGGGCGTTGACCATGGGCTGCTTGCGGCCCATGAGTTCGGCCGCGCCCCGGTCCGCACGGAACTCGCGCTGGCGGGAGAACCAGGCCACGATGATGGCAGCCAGAAAACCCAGCACGATGTCCAGCACGATGGTGGTGACCCAGTAGCCGATGCCCGGGCCGGTGTTCTCCGAATCGTTGCGGCGCAGGAAACTGTCCACGGCGTAGCCGATCACCCGCGAGAGGAACACCACGAAGGTGTTCATCACGCCCTGGATCAAGGTCATGGTCACCATGTCGCCATTGGCGATGTGGGCGACTTCATGGCCGATGACCGCCTCCACCTCCTCGCGCGTCATGCCTTGGAGCAGGCCTGTGGACACCGCCACGAGCGCGTTGTTCTTGAAGGCGCCGGTGGCGAAGGCATTGGGCTCGCCCTCGAAGATGCCGACCTCGGGCATGCCGATGCCGGCCTTGTCGGCGAAGCGGCGCACGGTGTCCACGATCCAGGCCTCGTCGGCGTTGCGAGGCTGCGTGATCAGTTGCACGCCAGCACTCCACTTGGCGATCGGCTTGGACAAAAGCAGGGAGATGAACGCCCCGCCGAAACCCATGATCAGGGCGAATCCGAGCAGGGCGCCCAGGTCCAGGCCGTTGGCCGTGAGGAAGCGGTTCACACCCAGCAAGCTGGCCACGATGCCCAGCACCACCACGATGGCGAGGTTGGTGGCGACGAACAGGATGATGCGTTTCATTCGAGCTCCGGTGACAGGGGAAATGGGATTGGCAGGGAAGATAAGGCCAGCGGCAAGGATTGCAAGCCAAAAGCGGCAATTTGCCGATTTCCGAAGGGTTTTTCGCTCAGTTTGCCGAGCGCGCGTGCGCGGCCGGCGGCAGGGGTCGAAAGACCGACGCATCCTGGTAGAACGCCGTCGCGGTATTGGCCGGCCACCAGCCCGGCACCCCCAGCACGGGCAGCGGCACGAAGGGCTTGGAGGCCAGCCGGTCCTCGGTGCAGGCCTGCGCCAGCCAGCGGTCGGCCTCCTGCAGCGAGGACAGGGGGGCCGGGGCGCGCCAGACATGAGCCGTCATGTCCTTGCGCGGCGCAGCCAGCTTTTCCAGCAAGGCGTGGCCGAAGACCACCAGCTGCGCCTCTTCCCACAGGGGTCGCAGGTCGACGAACAGGCGCTGCCACTGGCGGGCCGCGAGAGCCTCCCACAGAGGCGGCGGTGCGTCCAGCAGGGCGCCGTTTTCATCGAACACCGTGATCGCGTCGCGGACGGGGCCGCGCACGGCCCCCACACCGCGCGCCGCGATCTGCGCGGCCTGCAGTTCGTTCAGACGCCGCTTGGCCTGCGGAAACGCCAGCCAGCACAGGCCGTTGAAGAAGTCGTGCAAACCCTCACGGGTCGGGCACTGGCGCGCCTCGAAGATGAAAGGCTCGTAGGCAGTGCCCGCGGGCAGGGCGTCCTGCGCCACGAAACGCAACGGCGCCCGCGCACCCGCCTGCTGGTTCAGGGCCTCGTGCAACGGCAGACCCTCGCACACGCGAGCGGCCACGGCCTGGCCCGACGCGCGCCAAGGCGCATACCAGGGCGCCTGCCAGTCCAGATCGCTCAGGCCACCTGCCACGCCAGGGTCTCACCGCCGCACAGGGGCTTGATCTGCGCCTGGCCGAAAGGGTAGGTCTCGGGCAGCTGCCAGGGCTTTCGGTGCAGAGTCAGGGTACCGGTGTTGCGGGGCAGGCCGTAGAAGTCGGCACCGAAGTGGCTGGCAAAACCCTCGAGCTTGTCCAGGGCGCCCGCGTCCTCGAAGGCCCGCGCATACAGCTCCATCGCCGCTGGCGCGGTGTAGCAGCCGGCGCAGCCCGTGGCGTGCTCCTTCAGGTGGGCCGGGTGCGGCGCGCTGTCGGTCCCCAGGAAGAAACGCGGGCTGCCGCTGGTGGCCGCCTGCACCAGGGCCTGGCGGTGGATTTCGCGCTTGAGGACCGGCAGGCAGTAGTAATGGGGTCGGATGCCGCCGGTGAAGATCGCGTTGCGGTTGTAAAGCAGGTGGTGCGCGGTGATCGTCGCTGCGGTGAGCGGGCCGGCCTCGGCGACGTACTGCGCCGCCTCGCGCGTCGTGATGTGCTCCAGCACGATCTTCAGCCCCGGGAAATCGCGGCGCAAAGGAATCAGCTGCTGCTCGATGAACACCGCCTCGCGGTCGAACAGGTCGATGTCGGACGACGTCACCTCGCCGTGCACCAGCAGCAGCAGGCCTTCCCTCTGCATGGCCTCCAGCGTGGCGTAGGTCTTGCGGATGTCGGTCACGCCAGCGTCGCTGTTGGTGGTGGCACCGGCCGGATAGAGCTTCAGGGCCACCACGCCGGCCTCGCGCGCGCGGCGGATCTCGTCGGGCGGCAGGTTGTCGGTCAGGTACAGCGTCATCAGCGGCTCGAAGCGCTGGCCCACGGGTACGTGGGCGAGGATCCGCTCGCGATAGGCGGCGGCCTGGGCCGCCGTCGTCACTGGCGGCTTCAGGTTGGGCATGACGATGGCCCGGGCGAACTGGGCGGCGGTATGCGGCACCACGGTGGCCAGCGCGTCGCCGTCGCGCAGGTGCGTGTGCCAGTCGTCGGGGCGGGTGAGGGTGAGCGAGGACGGGCTCGCGGAGGTCGGGGCGTTCATGCCCCGTATTGTGGCCGCTGCCACGAGGTCCCCCCTCAGGACTGCCGAGCGACCTCAGTGGGCCAGGATCTTGTTCAGGAAATCCTTGGTCCGCGGCTGGCGCGCCTCGGGGCGGCCAAAGAAATCGTCCTTGGCGCAGTCTTCCAGGATGCGTCCGCCCACGTCGATGAAGATGACCCGGTTGGCCACCTTGCGGGCAAAGCCCATTTCGTGGGTGACCACCATCATGGTCATGCCCTCGCGGGCCAGGGTCACCATCACGTCCAGCACCTCGCCCACCATCTCCGGGTCGAGCGCGGAAGTCGGTTCGTCAAACAGCATGACGATGGGGTCCATGGACAGTGCCCGCGCGATGGCCACCCGCTGCTGCTGCCCGCCCGAGAGCTGACCGGGGAACTTGTCCTTGTGCGCCATCAGACCCACGCGATCGAGCATCTTCAGGCCCCGGGCCT
>JACCEE010817200.1_pt1 | contig 12923 bp, 9 predicted proteins | sample 7449931 | NCBI WGS metagenome assembly JACCEE01 (sample SAMN15323457, study PRJNA562643) | freshwater metagenome | isolation source: river surface water | place: USA:Blue River Watershed | collected 2017-08-19 | reverse complement strand
CTGGGCTCTGCTCGCTCCGTGTTCTCCGCTGGGCTCTGCTCGCTCCGTGTTCTCCGCTGGGCTCTGCTCGCTCCGTGTTCTCCGCTGACATAAAACTACACATTTTATGTCATCGTTATTCAATTCGTATCATATGCTACGAGAGATTACATACGAAAGGCTCCCGGTGAAGCAACGGAAGCCTGTTTTGCGACTGCCGGAAGAGAGTCAGATGGAGATCCAACACCGAATGTTCCCGCCTTCATGTTGCTTGTCACGCACATTGAGTAGAACAAACGAGTCTGGAAGTACATCAAACCGTACACCAAAATCATCAAGAATGAATACATCCCGCTCATGAATGTAATTTTTCCCCTAAATAATAACACAAGAGATGACAAGAACCCCAAACTAGCAACCGCCAAGAATATAAAATTCACGACAGTAAGCCAGTAAAAAAGCAAACAATAATCCTTATCGAGAGGAGCAAACAACTGTTGAATTGCGTCCATTTTCTGAATATACCGAGTTATAATATATAAAAACAAAAAAAGGTATTGAAATAGTGTCTAAAGAAATATTGTATCTTATACAATTATTGTATCTTAAAAATACGAATGGATGTAACAAAGTCAATTATTAATTATACGCCTTTTCTTGGCAGAGAAACCATTTACAATAATATCCGCGATTTCCTTGCATCGTTTCAAAAGAATAAGTCGGATCTTACATTCAAACGTGGGGTATACATTTATGGCGCACCAGGAACCGGTAAAACCGAGTTCGTGATTCGATTATTGAAAGAGTTGAATTATGATATGGTGAAATATGACGCCGGAGATATACGCAATAAATCCATCATCGACTCGATCACCCAACACAATATATCCGATAAGAACATTATGTCCATTTTCCAACGTAAGATTCGAAAAATCGTTGTTGTAATGGACGAACTGGATGGAATGAACAATGGCGACAAGGGCGGTATTACGTCTCTTATCAAGCTTATTCGGCCTAAAAAAACGAAGAAACAAAAACAAGAAGAAATCACAATGAATCCGATTATATGTATTGGGAATTATCACATTGACAAGAAGATCAAAGAACTCATGAAGGTCTGTTACGTCTACGAGTTAAAAACGCCAACACCGCTACAAATGGCGCAAATTATCGATATTACAATGGGTGGAAGTATTGAAGCAGGGATGCGAAAAAACATCATACAATTTGTTCAGGGCAATCTTCGAAAGCTGGATGCGGTTGCTGAGATGAGTAAAAAATCCAATACCATCCTTGCGAATAACATACTTCATGCCATATTTCAGCCAAAGACATACAATGAAGATATCAAGAAAATCACCGAAAAATTACTGAACACAGAATACTCTATATCGGAGCATAATGTCCTCATAAACGAGACTGATCGCACAACGATTGGTTTACTTTGGCACGAAAACGTGATTGATGTTTTAGAGAAAATGCCGATTGATGTATCCGCGCCGTTTTATAAGTTGGTTCTTGACAATATATGCCAGGCCGACTATTTTGACCGTATTACATTCCAAAATCAGATCTGGCTGTTTAATGAACTTTCGTCACTGATTAAGACATTTTACAACCATTATTTGTATCATAAGACATTTCCCAAGAAGGCGCGGTTTCATCCGACCGAAGTGCGATTTACCAAGGTGCTTACCAAATATAGCACGGAATATAATAACCAGTTATTCATACAGAATTTATGTATGCAACTATCCATGGATCAGAAAGACTTGTTCTCCTTTTTCTTGACACTCAAAAAACAGTATACGGAGGATGAAATACCTAAAATATTAGAGATGTATGAAATTACCAAACTGGATGTAAACCGTATTTACAGATATTTAGATAAATACATGGAAAAAATGGATCCAATTAGCTCTAGCAATGGGTGTGAAAATGAAATAGATACGATAGATACCCTATAATCATAGGCACATAGCGCGTTTGAATAAACCCAAAAAGATATAAGGATTATTTAGAAAGATATTTTTATACAATGGGAGCGTCGATTTCACTTGATTCCAAATACCGTTTGATTTTGAATACCGAGGTTGAATGTATTTCTATAAATTCAAATGCATCATCCACTGGTGGTAGTAAAAATAAGAACCACAAACGCCGTGATCATCATGAAAGCGAAGACAGCGCCAGCGGCAGCGGTAGTGAGAGCGACAGTGGGAGTGGGAGTGGGAGTGGAAGCGAGAGCGGGAGTGACAGCGACGGTGATAAGACTTACACTGTAAAACTGACACCTGAGATTATCAGCTATATCCGTAGCTATATCCGTAAAAACCAATTTTTGGATGAGTTTGACCTTATAACTGAAATCGAGCTTGATAAGTATGAACATGCTCCAGGTTCCGCATTGGTATTCAACTCTGATTCAATTGTATTCATGACAAACAATCAAACGCTAGAGGCAGTTGGTGAGTGGGAGTATATTGAACCAGAAAAGCCGGTTGTTTCAGCAAGTAAGTCGTCGAAGTCTAAAAATGGAAAGGGACGCGATCGTCACCGTGACCGTGACCGTGATGACGATGATGACCATAGCGACAATGAACGTGACAATGGTCGTAGTCAATACAAAACAAAGGATGATGACCTTCCCGTCGGTGAGATTGAAAACATCCTTACTGAGAAGTTCCAGGAATACAATAAGACGCGCGAATTTATCATTCACGAATCAAAGAACAGTTTTCTTGTTATGCTTATTAAGTCGGTGGAAGTTGTGAAGGCATAAAAATACAGCAATAATATCTCGTATATGAACAACGATATATTATTTATTGGTACCCTCCCCATCCGAATTACATATATATTATCTCTTTTCCATCAACAGTCGTATTCGCATTCGTAGTATTGGTGTTTTGTAGTAACAGATCATACTTTGCTTTCAGAACACGATATTCTTCTTTCAGCTCAGACACTTCTTTATTACGTTCATCAACGTCCTTCTGCAATTGTTGAATAATTTGAACGACCTGTTGGTTGTTTAATGCGACGGGTTGTTGTCCGGGTTGCTGTAAAATGATTTGCCCACCGCCACCGCTTCCGCCTCCTCCAGCCGCAGCAGCCGCCGCCGCATCTTCCGCCATTTTAGCACGTTCCTTCTCAAGTTGAAGTGTTTGTGCAATCACATCTGGCTTCATTTCAGGTCGTCCTGGTGCATAATTTTCAAGCAGTTTTTCTAGTTCCACCATATAAAACCGGCGAAGGGCGTGATCCTTGATGAAATCCATTACCTTTTTCGGTGAATCACGCACCACATCCGGGTTTGCGTTTACTAAGAGTTTACGCTTATCAAAGGTATTGTGCTCATGTGAGAAGACCAATATCACCTTCATTGGATCCAGCTGGACAAATGGAACTGTGTAATCCTTCAAGAATGCGCGTTCTTCAGCAAGACATGCCTCATCATTGTATCGATGCTGTTTAAGAAGTTTACGTTTAAATGCAAAGGTTCCTGCTGTGGCATGATTCGGGCCATAAGGTCCAAACTTTTTCATTTGTCCAATGTGTTTGAAATAAATATATATCTCACTTGAACCCGCGCATAATGCGTCGGGATGTGTTGTCAGCATATGAACTGCGTGTGATACACGTTGGGGCGGATAATAATCATCATCATCCATATAGACAAGAATCTCGCCGCGTGACTTTTCGTGTAGTAAATTTCTCTTCTTTCCTAACGCCATTTTTGTATCATATTTAAAGTATTTGACGCGAGGGTGTGATGCAACAAGATCTTCAATTGGATCGGTTCCGTCATCAATAATGATCCATTCCATTCGATCCTGTGGATAATCTTGATTATTAAAACACGTGATCATTGCGTCTATAAATGGACGACGATTGAATGTAGGAGTGCATACACTAACAAAAGGGTATGCTTTGAAATATTCAGGCGTTGATTTTTCAGGAATACCGACGACGGCAGTAGCGGTTGTAGCACCAGATTTCTTGTTCTTACCCATTATTCAATACGAATACGAATACGAATACCTTTTGTCGTATAAAACAATATATTACTTTATACGATAAATTGTTTATGTTCTTTCACCGTCGGCATGAAATTATCCACTCCAGTTTTTAAGTGTATTCACAAACTCCATAATACCTTGCCAATAATGAGATAAATATAAAATGAGCAACATCAAAATCACAATTGCTGCGACGTTCAAATCGAGATACTCAAATGCATAAAACATCAGTGTCAAGTTAAAGAAGAAGAATATGATTGGAACGTGCTTTGCATACAGTTCGCGGTATTCGTCCCAGTGAAACAACGGATAGATGAAGAATGTGCCGATAAACTGGAAGAGTTGAACGAAAAATGAAACAATCGGGAAAATACCAAATCCGAACGCTGTAAACAACGACCATAATGATCCACCAATAAACTCTTTGCGGTTGTCGGTAGGATTCAAAATCATACCAATTACAGTTGTGAAAAATGGGCCACCCATTAACATAAACCCGCCGAGTAAAATAAGAACAAACGGCATTAGAATAAAGATCAACGGGGAAACAACTTTGTATAACTCTTTGGGTATGTTTTGATAAAGTTTGGTGATATATCCGAATAATGCTAGTAACATTGCGCGGTCAGATGAAAATGAAAATATGTATGCATTATTGACCCATTGCTTAAAACGCGCCTTTATGAATTCCCAATGCAGAAGATTTACCTTGGTAATACCTTCGTCGACGCTTTCTTTCACCATATCTACTTCTTCTTTTGATAGACAGAACCATTTGAATACATATGTATCGAGCAGAATTGCCGCTTTCAAATACAATTTTTCGGGGGTTTCAAGTTTGGGGTTATCGGCGATCCCGCCAAATTTATCATCACAATCCGCCTCGCAAGAGGTATATTCATTTGTATAACAATATGGCCACTTATCACGTTCTGTTGGGAACAATTTTTCGAGATAGAGACTATTGTTTCTTATACTTTCAGGATTGCAGTAAAAGAGGATGTTTACAGAGACGATAGAAATGATAAGTGTTTCAATAAAAAGGGCGAGAATACTTAATCCAAACTCTTTGAGTGCTGCAAGATCAAAAAGCGATTTTGGCTTGGCTTTTTCTTTTGGTTTATCATCTTTTTCATCGCCCCCTTCATCGCCTTCGTCACCGCCTTCGTCACCGCCTTCATCGCCGCCCTCGTCACCGCCCTCATCACCGCCTTCATCGCCGCCCTCGTCGCCACCGTCATCCTCTTCCTCGTCTACTTTGCTAAAAGTGCCGCCTTCTTCGTCATCGCCACCCTCATCACCACCACCGGTATCTTTGTCCTTTTCTTCTTCGTCGCCAAGGTCCATTAATGAAGTATGGAAGTTATATATACGAGAGAATATTATCGGCGCCTATTAGCGCGCATACATTAATCCGCAGTTACCCGATGTGAATGTAAGTATATTGTAGCGTTCTTCCAGGATATGAAAATCATAACTATAGAGATAAATGTTTACATTTGGTTTATTCATACCAATAATCTCTCGAGTGTTCGGATTGCAAATGACTTTGACTTCGGCGGCAGTATCCAACGGTGGATAAATGGTTGACAATTCTAACTCGATTTGGTTAAACTTGCTCATATTGATTGCCCCGCTTGGTTGAAGATCAAACGGATCAGAGTTCAGGCAGAAATTGTAACAGTAAATACCCGGTTTTGCATTTCCACGTGTGCGTGTATATTTCTCCACGTAGTTATAAATCCCTGCATCCAAGAGATTCTCTCGATACTTTCCATTAAGAGATATCCCGAGTTGTTGCAAAATATCGCGTTCATTCTCTGACTGAAAGTCGCCTGTAATGTGAAGCCCAGTGAGACGTTTATCGCGCGGATTAATACCAGGCCCGATTCCGTTCTTCGGGCCATTCTTGTCAAGAAAATAACGATCAAGAACGAAATCAGGGCGCCTTCTCCATGCGTCAGTTTGAAGATCACTTACAGCAGAGACATTTTCACTAAACGTGTTATTGCATCGCCAATCATCGTCTGTCGGTGCTGGAATGATATCATACGGTAGATAGTTATACGGCCAGTTTGTATAATTACTCCACTCATTCCGCAGATTCACATCGCTACGTTGAAAGAACATTGTCCACGAAGACACCATTCCCATTGAATTCTCGATTTTGATCTTTTTACTTCCCGTAACATCATGAAAGGTCCAATCGTAATATGACTTAATCAAGTACTTCTGTTGGTTCGCGGCGAAGACTTTGGATTCATCATCCGAGAGAAAGCAATATGTCGCCATAAGATGAACATCTGCATTCCAGTCTGTGCGAAGGCTGGGATACGAGTTCATCGACAAATCAATACTAGGAGGTGGGTAAAGGAAACGCCACATCTGATGATGTGGATTCGTAAAATCTGGCTGAATCACCGGCCAAAAGTTGACAGGATCCGTAACATCACGAATGGTGAATAGCTCTTTCACTGGGCGTAATGTCACGTCAATCTGAAGTTGATTGTACTGGAGACAAACAAGCGGGAATGCCATTTTCGAAGAAAGGGTGAACCACGAGTTAATCGGAATGTATATCTTTCTACCGCGAATCGACGGCTCGGCGCCAGCTACATTACCGGTTCGATATGCATTTGGATACTGGTTAAGGCGCGCGCCAGAACATCCAGGATTATACAATTCTGGGACATGACCGGTCATTTGATTATACAATTCGCGCTTTGATGCATCAAGGTCGCGCTCCATGATCGCCATCAAATTATTTCCAGTAAATTTTTGAAGTGTCATTCCTCCAACCGATATGACAATTTCTTTCACCATTTGAGTTCCGATATGTTCAATCCACCGAAACTCATAAGGCGCCCACATATCTTCGGCGGTTGTAGGGGGATATATAGGACTCCAAATCGACGGTAATGTCACGCAAATATAAGTGTCCATGAGTAGCTCTGCATACCTAGGTATGTAAAATGTAAACTTGGATTCTTCTGTCAATCGTAATTTCTTTTGACCATCAAAATCAATTCTAAACTTTTGAAGACCAAAATTCGTATATTTAAGATAGGTGCTTTTGAAAAATGATTTCTTAGGGTTTCCATTTAAGATGATATTTTGGTTGCCAGTGGCGATCAAGTTCAATAAACCACCTGTCATTTAGTATTTTATTAATGTATTGGTTGGTTGGTATACTTGTTATAACTTTATATAAAAATCACTCGTATATTTATATAGTCGTATATAAAAGTACTCGTATATTAAATACAATCGTACAAATAATTATAATGAAGGAATATCGTGTAGAATTCTTATTCGTAGGATTTATTATTCTGGGTTTCGCAATATGGAATATGTCTGAACTCGTCAAAACACGATGTAAGCATAAGCAAGACAAAATACGTGAAGGGTTAACGCTTCCAACACTCAGCACTGCACCATCTAATCCAAAGTTAACTCCCCCTCCCCCACCTCCTCCTCGTGCGCCTGCACCTGCTCCTGCTCCTGCTCCTCCAGCGAAACCTCCGGCCACTCCAGCTGCAAAACCCGCAACTCGAGCAAGAAGACAACCGACTCCAGCTGCGAAACCTGCCACTCCAGCTGCGAAACCTACTACTCCAGCAGCAAAACCCGCTACTCCAGCTGCAACACCAACGGCTACGACTACGGCTGCGAAACCGCCAGCAGGTCCGCCCCCTGCGAAACCACCGGCCAATACTACAGCTGTGAAACCACCTGCAGGTCCGCCCCCTGCGAAACCACCTGCCAATACTAGAGCCAACCCGAATGCAACGCCAGTGAAAGCCGCACCGGCCGCATCAGCCTCTGCTACATCGGATCCTGCAACACAAAGAATTCTCTCTGATGTCAGAAAAATCATTAGCAAAAAGAAAATAGAACCTATGTCTACTGAACAATTTACAATGTACACATCTGAAGATGAAATGACGATTCATCAACGTAAAAAGGCTGCAACTGCATTAGATTTATCACCATATAAATTACCGATTGTCCCTATGTCAATTGACAATGATTCGATAGCAGATACTGCCGCTCCTATAAACATAAAGGAAGGTATGGAAAACCAGGAGAACGCTGATGCTGACTCAAAAGATATCATGGATAGGAGTTTAACGTCGATTAATGCCGAAGATAGTCAATCAAAGTTCAAGTTGCGAGATTATTATATCAAGGCAGCTCATAACGCATTCAACCCCGACAAATTCAAGAATTCAAATGTAAGTATGGACGCATTACTCTATGTTATTGCGAGAGGATGTCGTTTCATCGATTTTGAAGTGTTTTCAGTTGAAAATGAACCGGTAATCGCATCATCATCTGTTAATTCGTTCAACTACAAAGAAACATACAATCATATTCCAGTATCAGATGCGTTCGAGGTTCTCGGTAATTACGTATTCTCAGGGTCAAAATGCCCAAATCCAGGCGATCCATTTATTATTCATATGCGTATGATGTCGCGGAATATTACAATGTATGACAAACTTGCAAAGATTATCTCACAAAGTAAGTCGGTTGCTCGATATTTACTTGGTCCAAAGTATGGCCGAGAATATCAGTCCAAAGATTTAGGCAACGAGGATCTTCTAGATTTCAAAGGGAAAATCATATTGATCGTGGATGGAACGAATCCAATTTATCGTAAAACCAAATTGTTCGAATTAGTCAATATGAGCTCGAAATCTCTCTTTCTTTCCAAATACAATTATTTTGGGGTGAAGAATGTCGCTGATCCACAAATATTCAAAGATGCGAATAAAAAGAATATGTGTCTAGTTCTTCCGGAGAAAGCCGGGCGACCCATCAATGACGGTCATAATGGTCCTTTTACGTGGGGATGTCAAATCGCCGCGATGTGTTTTCAGGAAGAGGTGCGTGATGAGAAACTTAAAGCGTATGAGGATAAATTTGCGTCTGTCGGATATGCATTTATTCTCAAACCAGAGGATCTGCGTTATGTACAGATTATGATTCCTGCTCCAAAACCGCCCAATCCAAAGGCGTCGATGGAAGCCAGACCAGCGGAAGCGGCTGGTGGTGTCAAGATTACCATATAATTTGCTTTGTTCGTTGCGCGTCACCCTTGCGGGTTATGCTCCACTTCACTCCGCAAATTACCCTTATAGATTTGATTGTCAATTTTCCCTCGATTTGGTATTCGATGCAAATTATCTAATGATATAATAGATAGATTATATCATTTATTCAGTTATGCCACACAAAGGCCACAGTCACAGTCGTAGTCACGGTGATACTAGTTCAGATACGTCGTATGATGAAAAAGAGCTTGAAATTTTGCGTGAAGCAGTTGACCTTGTAGAAAAGAAGAAAGGAAATGAAATCATGCAAGACCCCAAAGTAAAGAATATTATCTCAATCGTTGAAGATTTCATTGCAAACAAGAAACTTGTCTGTTACGGTGGAACCGCGATCAACAACATTCTTCCGGAAGACGCGCAATTTTACAATAAAGATCTCGAGCTTCCTGACTATGATTTTTACTCAGATAACGCCCTTGATGATGCGAAAGAACTTGCGGATATTTATTACAAGGCTGGATATGAAGATGTTGAAGCAAAATCCGGTGTTCACCATGGAACATATAAGGTCTTTGTGAATTTCACTGGTATCGCTGATATTACACAGATGGAGCCAGCATTATTCAAGGCAATCTCTCGCGATGCGATTGTTCGACAGGGAATACGATATGCGCCACCAGATTTTCTTCGAATGGCGATGTATCTTGAGCTTTCTCGCCCAGATGGCGATGTTTCGAGATGGGAAAAGGTTCAGAAACGTTTAACGTTATTGAATAATCACTATCCATTGAAAGGATATCAGTGTGATAAAATCGAATACCAGCGTGGGTTTGAAGGCGCGACGAAGTCAAATACTGGTGAGATCAGTATTTCAAAAACAAGATCCAGGTCTAAGTCTCGGTCTCGGTCTAAGTCTCAAACGGTAAAACGTGGTGGAAATGGCAGCAGAAGCGTAAAAGCATTGAAACGAAAGGCTGTCGGTGGTATTATTCATAAGTATCATCATCTAGGCGCGTATCTGAAACATCTATACTACAATGTTCCTTCTCACGAAGAGACAATCGGTGATTTCAAATACAGTGTGGAAGAAGATAAACTCACAAAACGATATCGTTTGATGGCAACATATGAACGATTATTGGGAAAAGACGATGAATTTGTATTGTATTCCATGAAACGAAGTGAATTGGATAGTGACGGGAGCGCGACTGCGAGCAAGAGCGCGAGCAGGAGTGCGAGTAGGAGCGCGAGTAGGAGTCGAAGCCCAAGCCCCAGTAAGAATAACAGCGAAACACCCGAATACTCTGTAAACAAATCCAACATTTCTTATTCCAGCAACCGAGAGAAAGAGTTGGCAGAAAGTGATGTTTATAATATTGTTCGCGGAGTATTCATCAAAAATAAAGCAGTATTCTTTGGAGGGTATGCGAATATCTTGTATTCGCGTTATATGCCAAAACACCAGCGCCGTATTGTTCAGAAAATCCCCGATTTTGACGTTCTCTCGGAAAACCCACGTGATCTCTGTGAAGCAGTCGTTCGCGAACTCACAGCGCATAAATATACCGGCGTCAAATACACAAAACACGCAGGGATCGGCGAAGTCATTTCCGAGCATTATGATATTCGTATTGGAGATGAGGTTATTGCATTCTTATACAAACCTCTTGCATGCCACAGCTATAATACAATACGGATCGACAACGATTCGATTCGTATTGCGACAATTGATACAATGTTGAGTTTCTATCTAGCGTTTATTTACGCTGACCGAGTTTACTACGACATTAATCGTATTTTATGTATGTCACAATTTCTATTTGATGTTCAACAACATAATCGCTTGAAACAGACCGGTTTATTACGACGCTTCAGTATTAACTGTTACGGAAAACAACCGACACTAGAATCCATGCGTTTTGAGAAGACACAAAAATACGAAGAATTGAAGGGAAAGCGTTCATCGCGCGAGTTCGAAGAGTGGTTTCTCCGATATATTCCCTATGAGAATGCTGGAAAGAAGAAGACATCGAAATCGGGATCAAAGACTCGTAAACGCAAGAATAATTAGAATCCTTCACCTAACTTGTTCAATAGTTTCATAATGACAAAAAAGATACCGGCAAACATTGCGCTTGTAGCTGTAAGACCTATCATTTTGAAATTCCCGTCCTCTCCAAATAATGACGGCAGAAAATGCAGTAATTGGGCGCGAAAGATCGGCATTTGGAAAATAAAATACATCACACCGACAAGTATCGGCATTTGAATATCATAATAAATCGCTTCAAGCGTATCTAATTGATTGGATTCGCGTGCATTTGCGCGTACAATACTTTCCATTGATGTATGGTCTTTGATATAATCTACACCACTACCGTCTTCGTCGAATGTTGGTTGCGGAACATAATTCGGGCGAGCTTGATCATCATGAGTAAATGAATTCGGGTTCATCGGAATATCTCTCGTAGGGATCATTGTCATTCCATTTGCGCTCGCACGCTGAACACCTTGCATCACCTCGTTCATTACATTTCCTGGAACATGTGCTGGTCCTTGTTGTTCTACGCCAATATTCGGAGAATAAATAAGAGGCGCTCCATTATTTCCGAAGCCGGAACTAGGGGTTTGACTACTTAATGGAAGATCATCTATACTAGTTGTATCACTCATTGCTAAAGAATATCTATATTTCAGATGCAGATATACATATTCTAATATTGAAGAGTTGCATTTTTACACGAATTCACGCGTTTTACTCAGTTTATTTTTAATTTATTTTCACTTGTTTCTTGCTTGGATCACATTTGACAGCATTTGTCTTATATTCATAGCATTTGTCATCTAATTTGTATGTGTCGTTTTCCAATTCCTTAAGTGGTGGTGCGCGAAACCGAATACATGACCGATCCTTGCATACTTTTCGAAAGAGAGAAGCAATTCCCAGTCCTAAGACAATCGAAATGATAATACGTCCAGTATTTGTATGAAGTAGACGTTGAAATCCCATTTACACTAGGTACTCTAATATATACAGATATAAATTAGAGTGTATGAAACAACTATCATTGTCGCTCTTGAATTACTGCACTGGTATCTTCTTTATACTACCTTTGGCTTTATCGCAAGGCACCTCTTTCGCCTTAAAAGAGAAGCAGTTATCCGCGTGGTCTTTAAATTGAAAATTGCGAAGATTATCGGGGGTGGGGTATACATAAATGATCTTCGGGTTCGGTACTGAAATATAAACATAGAAAAGACCGATGGAGAGGCTTATGATGAAAACCGGAATGGAAATATATTCGAATATGTTAAACATTATGCGTCTGTTTTACTATATATTGTTGCGATAATTACTGGCGTTTTGGCGCTGCTGCTGCTCCCCCACCACCGCCACCTCCCCCTCCAGGTACTGAAACCGCACCCACGGGCTGGCTTACAATACGATTATCCGCGATCCATTTTGGCATGATCACTGGCATATAAAGTTCATTGTAGCTATATTTCTTTTGCGAGAGATTAAACTCGCCGTCATTATACATTTGAACGAGTGCACCATTCGCGTTCTCGGTGGTCTCCACTTGCGAATAGATATACTTCGTCTCTCGCAACTTCATATACGCAGGCTCAATATCGGTCTGATAGATCACAAGGATATCGTCAATGATGCTCCGATTCTTCCATTCCGATTCGCGAAATTCGGTCATATACTCCTTAATCCGCGCAACTTTCTCGGAAATAACGCGAGTCAATGTATCGGTGTCTTTTCGAAGATCATCGTTGTCTGTTACACTTAAGTAATAACTCCTGAACTCGGCATACATTTTGAGTTGTTCCTGTAGTTTATGTTGAACCGCTTCAAACT
>JACCEE011430225.1_pt1 | contig 12933 bp, 11 predicted proteins | sample 7449931 | NCBI WGS metagenome assembly JACCEE01 (sample SAMN15323457, study PRJNA562643) | freshwater metagenome | isolation source: river surface water | place: USA:Blue River Watershed | collected 2017-08-19 | reverse complement strand
GTTTATGGTTAATATATATATATTTAAGCGCATCCTTTTGCGTTACCCCTGCACGAATCTCCGCATTTGAAAGAGTCTGCTTTTTTCACTGTTCGTATCTTCTTGTTATGATAAATAGCATCCAATCCTTCGTCAATCAAACCAGTCATCTGCACGACGCGCAAACCTGATCTTTGGAGTATAAACAATGGATTTGGTCCTATACCAGCCACCAATGCGGCGCGGCAATCTTTAAGGATCTGCCCAAGCTTTATCCATCTCAAATCGCCATCGCCTGCAGGTGGGGTTGCTCGCTCGCCCACGAAATGGAATCCTTTCGGGGTTTGCTTGTATATATAGAGTGCTGTTGCCTCGCCGAGATGCTGGTTAACCAGCATCCCCTCGTAGGTAGCAACAGCCACGAAAGGCCTATCCTCGTGTGGAACCAGGGGCATCGACTCGTATTCTTGCAACATACCAAACGCCTCGTCCATATCTTGTCCGAGCAATCCGGCGGCATCGGCTCTACACCGAGAGCAATGAGTCATCATTTCTATGTGCTCTTTTGCCAAGGTTCTTGTCCTGAAAATCATAGCCTTGTCTGGTTCGGGAACATCGGCAAACCCGGTGTCGATATTTGGGACCAAGGGGATGCAATTCATAACGTCGGCTCCTAGATTAGCAACCACCTTTGCAACTTCGGGAATGTGCTGATCGTTGATGCCCGGGATTATTACCGAGTTTATTTTCACCGTGATCCCTTTTGCTTTTAACAACGGTATGCATTCTAATTGACGTTCCATCATTACAGTAGCACCTTCTACCCCCCGGTATATCTTTATCCCATCGCGAACCCAAGCGTATATTTTAGCTGATATTTGTGGGTCAACTGCATTGATGGTAATGGTGACGTGACTGACTCCTAATGCAGCAATCTCATCGATATATGGTTTCAAGTTCAAACCATTGGTGGAAAGGCAGAATAGTTTGTGGGGAAATTCTTTCCTTGCTAAACGTATAGTCTCCATTGTTTCCTCTGCATTGGCGAAAGGGTCACCAGGGCCTGCGATACCTATAACCGAGAGTTTTTCAATCTTGGTATCCAGTTCTTTCAGGTACTCAATAGCTTGATATGGGCTTAGTACAGCCGACGAAACCCCGGGGCGGCTCTCGTTCACGCAATCGAACTTGCGATTGCAGTAATTGCACTGGATGTTGCATTTTGGAGCTATTGGCAAATGCACTCGTGCATGTTCATGTTTTGCTTCGATATCGAAGCATGGGTGCTTTGGTGTTTCCATATCATTAATTTTTAATGTGTTAATATGCTAATGATTAAATCTGCTCTCATCTTCATATACTCACGGTTATTAATTTTTTGTATGCTCACTAGCTAATTAAACGTATTTCCACCCCACGGGCGAATTGTCTTGCTTGTATTCTATCAACGCATTGGTGATGCGGTCGAAAAGTTGTTGAGTGCCCTTGTAGCACAGGTGTTGCACACGTTGTGCACCGGCACGGTCGTGAATGGGAAACCCCACGCGAACCAGCGGTATCTTGTGCTTGCGGGCTATGTAGTATCCCTTACTGTTGCCTATCATCAGGTCGGGTTTCAGCAGTTCCATCGTGTCGGCAATGCCTTCGAAATCCATACCTCCAACAACCATGATGTCGTTTTTTACACCTGGTATTTCCAGTATCTCTTTCTTGAGCAATCCACTATCGCCTCCAGAGGCAGCAAGCACCACCTCGATACCAACCTCGCTCAGGAATGCCGTGAGGGCTATCACTAGGTCTTCCTCGCCATATACCATGGCTCGCTTGCCGAAGAGGTACTTGTGCGAGTCGACGTACGAGTCGATGAGTCTGCCACGTTCCCTTGCTAGGTGAGCCGGAGTTTTTTGCCCTGATAATTGTTCAAGAATTTTGAAAAACTCGTCTGTTGCATCAATACCAATTGGAAGCCTCATGGCATTTCGTTTGATGAGGAATCGTTTCTCGAGCCACTCACCGGCTGTAGTTGCCGTTTTGTTGTCTTTCACTTTCCCATTGATATTTCCTTTGTTGAACACCGATCCAAATTCAATAGTAGCTCGTGCAGAACCAGAAAGCTTGATAACCCCAATGGGTGTTCCTCCATCGGGGATGAGCTGATATTCGCCCCAATGGGGATTATCAAGCGAATCAGAGTAATCAGGAAATAATACGTATTGAATACCAAAATCGGAGAGAACGTCTTTAAGGTGACGCAAATCTTCGGGCGACACAAAGCCGGGGAAGATATTCACGTGATCACCAGTAGTATCTTGTTGGGCAAGTGCTGAAATTGTTGCCAGCACTGCCTCATGGAATCCATCTATGTGCGAACCCTGATAGCTTGGCGTAGATGCGTGAACGAAGTATGGCAGTGATTCTCCTTTATGAAGTGATTGATACTCTTGAATCAAACCAGGAATGTTCTCACCTATTGTTTCGCTCAAACATGTAGATGCTATCCCGATAACTGCGGGGTTATATTGCGAGATAATATTGTCGATTCCCATGCAGAAATTCTTGTTCCCACCGAAGATGGTACTTTCCTCGCTAAAGTTTGAAGAGGCTATATCCACAGGTTCTTTGAAATGACTAATCATGTAACGGCGGATATACGTGGCACACCCCTGCGATCCGTGAAGCATCGGCAAACATCCTTGTATTCCTTTGAAAACCATGCTTGCACCCAGAGGTGAACATAGCTTGCAGGCGTTTCTCGTCGATGCATATGTTTGTGGTATTTTTGCCTTAGTTTCCATATTGACACTTTTATTCATTTACAAAATTTCCATACAGGGCTCATGGCTGTGGCATATATTTCTTTAGCGAAGTTGAGCATACCCTCGTACCCAGCCAGAGCTTCCTTGCGCTCGTGATTGTGGTCGCAGAAACCCAGCCCCAGCTTGTATGCAATAGGTCGTTCCTTGACGCCTCCGATAAAGATGTCGGCTTTCATTTGTTTCACGAATGTCGAGAGTTCGATAGGGTTAGAGTCATCAACGATAATGGTTCCTTCATCACAGAGCTGACGGATGATCTCGTACTCGTCGTTGGTTCCCGTTTGCGATCCCACGACAACGGTTTTTACACCTATCAAGCGTAGAGCCTTGATGAGCGATATCGCCTTGAACGAACCGCCTACATACACGGCAGCACGTTTGCCTTCAAGTTTCTCGCGATACTCTTTTATAACTGGCATGATGCGTGAAAATTCATTTTTCACAATATCTCGGGCTCTCGCCATCATATCGTCGTCCTTGAAAAATTTTGCTACTTCATACAGGGCATCACTCATATCCTCGAGACCGAAGTACGATACCTTCATGTGTGGTGTGCCATATTTTTCTTTCATTAATTTCGCCAGATACATCATCGAACCAGAGCATTGAACCACGTTAAGCGAAGCTTTATGAGCGTTACGAATGTCATCAACCCGTCCGTCGCCGGTGATGGTTGCAGTGACATGAACACCCATTTTCTTGTAATATTCGAGCAACAACCACAGTTCTCCCGCAAGATTAAAGTCTCCAAGTATGTTGATGCTTTTTTCAGGAACATCTCTATCGCCTGTACCAACCAGTGTGGCTATAGCTTCACAAGCTACCTTGTACCCGTCCTTCTTGTTTCCATTGAATCCCGGGGCGTTTACAGGAATGATTGTTATTCCTTTTTCAATGCTCACTTTCTTACATACAGCTTCGAGATCGTCGCCAATGACACCAACAATGCAGGTTGAGTACACGAAAGCCGCCTTGGGTCTGTATCGATCGATGAGTTCGGAGAGTGAATCATGCAGTTTCGATTCACCTCCAAATACCACATCTTTTTCACGTAGATCTGTTGAAAAACTAAGACGGTGAAGTTCTGGTCCCGAGGACAACGAACCACGAATATCCCAAGTGTATGCTGCGCAACCAATAGGTCCGTGGATAAGGTGCAAGGCATCGGCAATCGGGTACAATACAACCCTGGAACCACAAAAGACGCAAGCCCTCTGGCTAACTGAACCAGCCAAGCTGTTGCGGTTGCAATCGATAGCCACCGAATCTTTCCCGGCTACCGTTATTTGCTTTTCGCGTTGTGTGAGAACTGGGTTCATAGCTTTTAGTTTATTGGGTTATTTAGTTTGTTTCTTTGATGTGTTGATAAAAAACAAGTGTCGATCAAAAGCAGGAATTGTTTGTAATTATTCGTTTGAAAAAAAATGTTATGCCAATGCCGACACCTGTTCTCTATTGTTTTTACATTACTAGTTCTATTTTTTCCTCTGAGCAAGTTGCATCTTGTTTGTCCATTATTGCACCGAGAATTTTTGTCAAAAGTTGCATTGCTCCAGTGTATCCAACTACAGGGAAGTAGCTGTGACCAACCCTGTCTATGATAGGGAACCCTAAGCGTACAAAAGGAATATTCTCGTCGCGAGCAATGTATTTGCCATAAGAGTTCCCGATTAATAGATCAACACCTTCTTGTTTGATCCATTGGTGAAGAAGGAACATATCGGCACGTTCACCGTTCTTGTATTTAGCTTCAGGGACTTTATTGCTAACTAGGCTTTCAATAGATTCAGTAAAACGCTTTCCCGGAGTTCCACTTACAATGTACACTGGTTTCATATCAAGTGTCAGAAGAAATTCTGTTAAAGGAGTCAGAATATCAGGATCTCCATATAGTGCTACACGTTTGCCATACAGGTATTTGTGCATATCGGTAATCATATCGACCAGGCGACCGCGATCATCAGTTATTGAATCGGGGACTTTTACTCCTGCAGCACGGCTCAATGCGGTGACAAACGTATCGGTAGCTTTTAATCCAATCGGGATTTCGAGTGTCTCGAATTTTACTTTGCATTTATTCTCTAATTGGATAGCTGCATCTTCAGAACAAAATGGTCCGAGAGCAATCGTTTTTTTGCTATCACCAGTGCTAATTAATTCGGGAATAGTCACACCGCCTCTGGGATAAAACTCGTGTTTGCCTGTCATAGGTGTATCAAGTACGTCTGACGTATCTGGAAACAATACTATTTTAACCTCCATCTGCTTGGCAATGCGTTTTATTTCACGCATATCGCTAGGTTCAACCCATCCGCAAATAACATTTACTTGGTTCTTTTTTGTAACCGTTCGTGCAGAAAAATGTTTCACAAATGAGACAACTTGGTTTGAATAACCTGTTATATGCGAACCTACATAACTTGGTGTATTGCAGTGGATAAGATATTTGCCTGCAGGAACTTTTCCTTCATCGCGAGCTTTTTGAGCAATCTGGTTGACGTCATCACCGATGGTTTCCGAGAGGCAAGTCGTGTGAACTGCTATAATATCGGGGTTGTACACGGTGAAGATTGTTTCCACTGCTTGCATAAGGTTAGCTTGTCCTCCGAATACAGAAGATCCTTCGGTAAACGAACTGGTTGCTGCCATTACTGGCTCTTTGAAGTGACGGGTAAGTGCTGTACGGTGGTACGAACAGCACCCTTGTGACCCATGACTATGAGGAAGACAGCCGTGCACACCTAGTGCAGCATACATTGCTCCAACTGGTTGGCAAGTTTTTGCCGGGTTGATGGTCAATGCTTCCCTATCTAATATTATGTCTGTGGTATGTCTGAGTAACATAATCTTACGTTTTAAAGTTTTGAATTACTAGTTTTGAGCCAATTTTGAGTTTTGAGCAAGACTCAAAACTCAAAATTTTACGCCGCGTATTCTGCTTCTATCACAGCTTCTTTTTCCCAAGGAGCTTTGATAAGTTTCCAAACGCTGGTGTTTACAATCATATCGATGTCTTTGTAGAAGTTCAATGCGCCTTCAAAGCCTGCGTAAGGTCCACCATAATCGTAGCTATGAAGCTGTTTTAGAGGGATACCCATTTTTTGGACACAGTATTTTTCTTTAATACCGGCACAGAACACATCTGGATGATAGATTTCTATGAGTTTTTCCATCTCGTAATGGCTTAGGTCGTCAATCACCAACGCTCCTTTTTCCATATCTTTCATCATCCCTTCGTACTCGTTGAATTGAAGATCTTTTTCCAGTTCCGCTTTTTTCTCTTCGGAAAGACGTTCGTGAAATTTAGCTTCATCCTTTTCGATTGTTAACTCTTCGATGTTTCGGCTATCAGCATCCACGGTTATGGTTGGGATCACCCGGCGACCCTCGTAATCGTCGCGGTGACCAAATTCGTATCCTGCAGATAGTGTGGTCATTCCAAGTTCTGTGAATAGTTCTTGATAGTGGTGAGCCCTCGATCCACCGACGAACATCATAGCCGTTTTGCCGGTTGTTCTTGGTTTTATTTCAGCAATTGTTTTTTGTACAGTTGTCATTTCTTCGGCGATAACCTCTTCAACTCTTGCAATCAAATCTTTATCACCAAAATATGTCGCGATTTTGCGAAGTGATTTTGCTGTTGATGCTGCACCAATAAAATTTACTTTGAACCAAGGGATACCGTATTTGGTCTCCATCATCTCGGCAACGTAGTTGATAGAACGATGGCACATTACCACGTTAAGGTCGGCCATGTGAGCACGCTCGAATTGTTCCATTGTCGAGTTCCCGCTGAAAGAAGCATTGAGTGTAATTCCGCATTTTGCAAGAATTCTTTCAAGTTCGAAAGCATCACCACCGATGTTGTACTCACCCAGCATGTTGATGAGGAACTTACCTTCGGCAGGTTTATCGTTCAACCCGATAACATGTTTCACCAACGCGTTGTTCGCGATGTGGTGACCTGCCGACTGGCTAACACCCTTGTATCCCTCGCAGCTGAATCCGAAGATATTGATCCCAAGCTCTTCTTTCATCTCGCGGGCTACGGCGTGCACATCGTCACCGATAAGACCTACAGGGCATGTAGAGAAGATACCGATTGCTTTGGGTTTGAATATTTCAAATGCTTCACGACAAGCTTGTTTCAATTTTATTTCTCCTCCGAACACGATGTTAGAATCTTGCATATCAGTAGAGAATGCGTACATCATATAGTTCGGTGAATCTGGTGTTGGTGGTAATGTTTGGTTTCGACGTGTAAGCCAAGCGTAAAAACTACAACCAATAGGTCCGTGTACTAGGTTTACAATATCGCGAGTTGGTCCAAGTACCACACCTTTACATCCTGCATATGTGCAGCCTCGTTGTGTGATGATTCCAGGAATGGTTCGGATATTAGCTTGAATTGTTTGTTTGGTCTCAGGTCCATCATTCACAACAATAGACTTTTCTCGTTTTTTTGCGATTTTCGACGGATACTTTTTCAGTATCTCTTGTTTCCATCTTTGTGGATCCATTTCTATTTTAGCCATAATTACCTCCTTGTGGTTTAGTCTAATGTGATATCACCTTTATCGCCTGTTCTAACAGTCACCGAATCTATTGCCTCGATAACAAATATTTTACCGTCTCCACTATTTTGGGTCTGGTTCACCTTGATGATCGTTTCGATTGCTAAATCTTTTTTATCATCGGTAACCACCAGTGTAATACATCGTTTCGATTTCAAACGAGGCATTTCACCTGGACCACTTAGCAGGCTTTTCTTGTTAGGGTCATTCAATGTGTCTTGAAATGTCGGGCCAAGACCTCGTCCTTTGCCTCGTCCCAGTACACCCATCGCGGTGAATGAAGGCAAACCTGCATCTGAAAGAGCAATCTTCGTTTCATTCATTTTCGCGATCCTTATCATTGCCATTATTAGTTTCATAATCTTTACATTTTAATTATTAGTTGCGAAATCCTTTTAAATTACGAATTACTGTCTTGACGAGATCCTGTAATTCATGATCGAAACTATTCTTTAAACCCATTAGAGATTGTATAAGTCTCAACGATTGGGGTCACAAATATTTTCCCGTCCCCGAAAGCCCCTTTCTCGTCTGTTCTAGCAGCTTCAATAATCGTTGTTAGCACGAAATCTTTATCAGCTTCTTTGATTGCAATCAATAGAAGTTCTTTGGGAAGTTCATCGTAGGTAACATTCCCTACTTTCAAACCACGTTGTTTACCTCTACCGAAAACTGCCATTTTTGTAATAGCTGGAAAACCTGCTTCGAAAAGTGCTTTCATTACCACGGGTGCTTTTTCCGGACGCACTATTGCTCTTATAAGTAACATATCTTTAGATTTTTTAAATGTTCAACAATTAGTTTGCTACACCATATTCGATCAGTAAAGCCTCGAGTTCTTCAATTTCCAAGGGAGTGGGTATGACGAACAGCTTGTTTTGATCAATCTTCTTCGCGAGAGTTCTATACTCGTCAGCTTGCGTATGAGTGGGATCGAACTCGATAACCGTTTTACGGTTGATCTCGGCACGTTGAACCATATTATCACGTGGCACAAAGTGAATCATCTGTGTTCCCAGTTTCTTGGCGAATGCCTCTATCATCGGTTGCTCGTTGTCGCATTTGCGGCTGTTGCAGATGATGCCTCCAAGGCGTACACCACCGGCTTCGGCAAATTTCACAATCCCCTTGCTGATGTTGTTCGCGGCATACATAGCCATCATTTCTCCCGAACACACGATATAAATCTCTTGGGCTTTACCTTCTCTCATTGGCATGGCAAAACCACCACACACCACGTCACCAAGCACATCGTAGAACACATAGTCGGTCTCAAACATATTAGTGTCATAGGCTCCAAGTTGTTCGAGCAAGTTGACCGAAGTGATGATACCTCTACCAGCACAACCAACTCCAGGTTCTGGACCTCCCGACTCAACACATCGTGTCCCGTGGAACCCATTTTTCACTACATCATCAAGCTCGACGTCCTCGCCCTCTTCACGCAATGTGTCGAGTACTGTTTTTTGTGCCAAACCGCCTAGCAAGAGTCGTGTTGAATCTGCTTTTGGGTCGCAGCCAACAACTAAAACTTTTTTTCCCATTTCTGCTAATCCAGCAACGGTATTTTGGGTAGTGGTACTTTTCCCGATTCCACCTTTACCGTAAATTGCAATTTTTCTCATAAGCCCAGATATTAATTAATTTGTTTTCCACGATTTCATTAATCGTGCCAAAGTAGCTATGTATCTGTTTGTGTGATTGTTATATGGATTTCATTGTTTTGATAAGCTTTAAAAATAAGTCAACATTAATGTGCTTATTTTAGGCTATTATTACATTTATGTAGGAAAATGAGGGGGGATACACCGAATCGGGGTGAATAATATGTTTTAATTTTCGGGTTGAAAAATCCAGATTATTGTGCTTTGAGAAACTTAATAAGTATGAGTTTTTGATAACCGATGACACAGATGAATTTCACCGGTTCATCGACATTTACATCTTTGTCGAGCGTAAAAAAGGAAATGAAATGGGCTATCCCATTGCTAATTTCTTTTGTTGTAATAGCCTCAATACTTTTTATAATATCAAAACTTTCATAAAATCTAGTATTATGCAATATCTTAAAGGAGTGGCAACCTTAAAACTCGAAAGTAACGTATGCACCGGTTGTGGTATGTGCATTGAACTGCCCGTTCAGAGCGTTAAGCGTCCGTTCGGGTGTTGGCTGTGCCGCGGGTATCATTAGCGGCATACTCAATAATATCGAACCTACCTGTGGCTGTTCTTAAACTTCAAGTAAAGACAGTAGCTGATTCTAACGTTGTATTCATATATGAAATACCTATGATGAGAAATCACCAAACGTGATGAATAAAATGTGGCCATTTCAAGTCATTGGAGACGCTAGATTTTTCTGAAATCTTATCTCCATAAACCACAAGAACAATCGCCGGCACGGCTCGCATACATGGTCCATTGGTGTCACAATCCATCGGCAGAAATTAGTATTTACATAGTCCCAGTTCGACGAGGGGGATGATTAGTAATTAATCGAGTCACATTACCTATCATTTTAAAAGCAATTTGTTTTTATATATTTTTATTTGTAATCATTATTGCTATTTCAACTTTATTTGTATAACTTTGTAAAAGTAATTTGTTTATCAATTGAAATAGCATATGTGTAGTGTATTAGGAATATTTGATTTGAAAGTCGAATCACAACAACTAAGGAAACAATCTCTTGAAATGTCGAAGAAACTTCGTCATCGGGGACCCGATTGGTCTGGAATCTATTGTGGTGAGAAGGCCATTCTAGTTCATGAGAGGCTTTCTATTGTTGATCCACAATCGGGAAAACAACCTTTGTATAGTAAGGATAAAAAAGTGATCTTGGCGGTAAACGGTGAGATATATAATCACCGGGAAATACGTAAAGCTACAGAGCATTTATATGAATATCAAACAAATTCAGACTGTGAGGTAATCATAGCATTGTATAAGCAAAAAGGTGTTGATTTCATCGAAGATCTGAATGGGATATTCGCATTCGCATTGTATGACGAGGAAAACGATCGGTATTTCATAGGTCGCGACCACATGGGTATTATTCCATTGTATATGGGATGGGATAAACTGGGTAACTTCTACGTGTCTTCCGAGTTGAAAGGTTTGGAAGGTTACTGCAACAAAATACAGGAATTCCTTCCCGGGCACACGTTAGATAGTCGCGAGGGTGTGCTTAAAAAGTGGTACATTCGCGATTGGATGGATTACAGTGCCGTGAAAGACAATACCACGAGTATAGATGACTTGCGAAAAGCTCTTGAAGATGCAGTGTATCGCCAATTGATGTCCGATGTCCCTTATGGAGTCTTACTTTCGGGAGGGTTGGATTCATCGATTACCTCGGCATTAGCCAAAAAATTCTCGAGAAACAGGATTGAAACCGAAGGAAAACAAGAAGCATGGTGGCCACAGCTACATTCTTTTGCTGTGGGGCTGGTTGGATCTCCCGATCTTGCTGCAGCTCAAAAAGTTGCCGATCAAATCGGAACAATTCATCACGAAGTGCATTTTACTGTTCAGGAAGGCCTCGATGCTATACGTGATGTGATTTACCATATTGAAACGTATGATGTAACGACAATACGTGCGAGTACCCCCATGTATTTGCTTGCCAGGATGATAAAATCGATGGGGATCAAAATGGTACTTTCGGGTGAAGGCGCTGATGAGATTTTCGGGGGATACCTGTATTTCCATAAAGCCCCTAATGCGGAAGAATTACACAAAGAAACCGTGCGTAAGTTAGGCAAACTTCACATGTACGATTGTTTGCGTGCCAATAAAACACTGGCAGCGTGGGGCGTAGAAGGTCGTGTTCCGTTCCTTGATAAGGAATTTATGGATGTTGCTATGCGTTTAAATCCCCAAGACAAGATGTGTGTTAATGGGAAAATGGAGAAATGGATACTTCGTAAGGCATTCGAATCATATTTGCCAGAGAGTATCGTTTGGAGGCAGAAAGAGCAGTTCTCCGATGGTGTTGGTTACAACTGGATTGACACATTGAAGCAAATAACCAGCAGCCAGGTAACAGATAAACAAATGGAGAATGCGTCTTACCTCTTTCCAATAAATCCGCCACGTTCAAAAGAGGAATATTTTTATCGTTCTATTTTCAGCGAGCACTTTCCTTCCGATATGGCTGCAAAATGCGTGCCTTCTGAACCTTCAATAGCCTGTAGCACGGCAATAGCACTGGAATGGGATGCCTCGTTCAAAAACAATGCCGATCCCTCGGGAAGAGCAATGGGGCAAGTACACGAGCAAGGATATATAAACAAATAATATAGACTAGACATTATAGGCTAAAATGAGAGAGCCCCGGAAAATTACCGGGGCTCTCTCATTTTTGTGTACGACGTAATCTATCCAAGGCAATGGATTAATTCATAAATAGTCGCTCCATAAGAACCACCAATCCCCCAATAATAAACACTATTAAACGTGTTGCGTTTTAAACCATTTTAATAATAATCGGGGTGTAGCGCAGTTCGGTAGCGCGCGTCGTTCGGGACGACGAGGCCGTGGGTTCGAATCGGGCCACCCCGACCAAATACAAGTTTTTTAATACCATTAGCCTGTTATTCGTATGAATAACAGGCTTTTTCATTTTTATTAGTACCAGTTAATATCAAATAATCGTGTTTAATATGTGTACAATTCGGTGTACAATTTAAATGTTTTAGATTTGTACACCGAATTGAAGGTAATATTCTTTAATTCAGAATGTTAAATGCATGTTAAATGGTATTAAAAACTACTAAATGGTATCAAATATTGGTAATTTTTGTGGATTATTTTAACCATTTAAATCTTAAAATTAACTGATATGGCAATGAAAAACACATTTGGAATTGTCTTCTATATTAGAAGAGCAAGAGTAACTAACGGTAAAACAATTATTTATGCAAGAATTACCGTCGATAAAGCCCGTTTGGACTTTTCTACAAAACAATTAATTGAACCGGAAAATTGGGATAATGTTCGAGGAATTGTAAAAGGGAAGAGTGATGAAGTGAAAATGTTAAATCTCTATCTTGAACAATATAAAAGTCGTTTAATAGAATGCTACCAAAAGTTACATATTTCAAAAAAACTAATAACTGCCGAGGCTATCAAAAATAAATTCTTTGGTGAAGAGGAGGAGAAACATACTTTAATGAAAGTATTCGATTACCATAATGAAGAAATGAAAACTTTCTTGGAATTGGGAACGCTTAAAAATTATTTTACCTCAAGGAAATATTTTCAATTGTATCTCCAAAAATCTCTAAAAACATCTGATATATACTTAACCGAATTGAATTACAGATTTCTAATTGGTTTTGAGAAGTTCATGAAAGAGAATAATTCATTGGATTATTCAAAACCATGTGGTCAAAATACGATTATGAAACATATTGAACGTTTGAGGAAGGTTGTAAATCTCGCAATAAAAAATGAATGGCTCGAAAAAGACCCATTTATGAAATTCAAACCTGTGTTTCACAAAAAAGAAAGAGAATTTCTTTCAGAAACGGAATTAGCCGAAATAGAATCAAAAGATTTTG
>JACCEE010790435.1_pt1 | contig 12934 bp, 2 predicted proteins | sample 7449931 | NCBI WGS metagenome assembly JACCEE01 (sample SAMN15323457, study PRJNA562643) | freshwater metagenome | isolation source: river surface water | place: USA:Blue River Watershed | collected 2017-08-19 | reverse complement strand
GCTGAGGCACGTTTCTAATCAGGATTCAGAAACTCTGGGGGATCCTCCCAAACACAGTAAAGCTCGTAAGTCCAAGATGTTCCAAATCTGCAGACTCGACAACATCTCAGAAACACACAAATGGTATGAAAAAATTCTAGGACTGGCAGATTGCCAGCCGAATTTTTTTGAGACGCTCGACGATCTGTGCCTCTTTCTGGAAGAGGCGCATTGCTCCATTGCGATCGTGACAGCGGAGTCACTTGCTAATGCTGATGGTGTCAGTGCTCTTCGCAAGATTGCACCGGCACTCGGCGTTATTTGTATGACCGAGGGGTGTGAAGCTTCTGAAAGGCTTCCGCTACTGGAGTCGGGGGCAGACTACTGTGTGGACAGGCACGGTAATCCACGGGAATTGGTGAGTGTCGTCGCAAACCTGTTGCGGCGTTTGCGTAGGTTTATTAATCTTCCCTCGGGTTTTGCTGAAGAGGGGGGGCAAGCTGCCTGGCGACTGATCAACGACGGATGGTCCTTGAGCAGTCCGGAATGCCTAGAAACCGGGCTGACCATCAAGGAGAGGCAAATCTTGATGTGCCTGTTTGATAAAGCCGGAGAAATCGTTTCGCGCGAAGAGTTGGTCCGTGCTCTTGGCGAGGATGTCTACAACTACGACTACTCCGGTCTTGACGCTTTGATCAGCCGGTTGCGCAAAAAAATTGCTGAACAGGGGCTGACCTTCCCCCTGCGTACGGTTCGCGGCAAGGGCTTTCTGCTCATGCCGCAGTCAGAGCGAAACCTCCTCCCTTAAGCGTCAGGGGCTTCCACGCTTGTCGATTCACGCTCGGAATATCCACAGAGATCGTCCATGAAAAAACAAACTTATCCGTTCCTTTCACTGAATAGGCTGGGAGGTTTTGCACTGGCTGGCGCATTGGTATTCGCTACTGCAACGGTCTTGTCTGCATCCCTGAATGAATTTTCTGTGACAACGGGGGTTGCTCCGTTGCAGCCCAGTTCGATCAAGCCAGGGGAAACGACGGTATTGCGCATTACCTTGACTAATGCATCTGCTGCTTCCTATGCCGGCGTGAATTTCAACAAGGCACTGACTCCCAGTGGTTCAGGAAATCTGCTGGTCGACGGTGCCGCCGTGTCGAGTTGTGGAGGTGCGGTGACACTGCCGCCTATCGGTAATACCCTGTCGGTGCAATTGACGGGCTTGACCATTCCTGAACGGGTTGGTGTGACGGATGGTATTTGTACTATCGACATTCCGGTCAAGGCCGCATCCTCAGACGGCAATGCTTCCACCCAAACGTATGCGCTGGGGCCCGGCGAAGTTTTTACTGGCGCCGCTGACACCAACGCTACCGGCACGGGCCAGGGCATAACGATTCAAAGCGTTTCCCGCCCAACCTGGAGCAAGGGTTTCGGTACAAGCGCACCGGCCAGCGCAAATGCTAGCGGTACGGCTATTTTGGGTGGCGCTCCTGTGTACCTGACCTTCAGGGTAGTGAATCCGTCCGGTGGGGTGCCGCTGACGGGGGTTGGGTTCGAAGACGTTTTTCCTGCGGCTGGAGGCAAGGCAATTATCGAGCCGACCGGTGTGGCACCTACGCATAGCAATTGTGGTACGCCAGGATTTACGCTAACCCAGGGAGATGGCGCCAAGGTGGCGGTTAGCGGCGTTTCCGTCGCTGTCGGGCAAACCTGCGTGATCACAGTGCCCGTTCGTGCGTACCAGACCAACGGCACGTATGAACTGGTCAATCAAACGAATACACTGTTGCAGTCGAGTTTCAGCAGCGATCAGCAACTGCAGCCAAGCAATTCGCCGACGGCTGATATCACCGTCCGCTCGCCTCTGGGAGTAACCAAAACTGCTAACCCTGCACGTGTGGCGAGCAATGAGCCGGGTACCTTCGTTATCACCCTGAGCAACAGTGGCACAGCTGCATTGGCGGTCACGGAGTTCAATGAGACAAGTATCGATAGCGGCGGGATCGGTGCCAGCCGGCTGACACCGACCGGAATCGTTAATACCTGTGGTGGCGCAAATGCTTTCACCAACGCGCCTGGTGGCGGTATCCAGACTAGTGGTTACAGTATTCCGGCTGGTTCCAGCTGTACCCTGAGCGTTACTTACACCGGCACGACGAGCAATAACAATCCGCTGACGTTTACCAATGCCATCGCGCAGGGGGCGGTGAAAATCGGTGCCGTACCAGGGATCATCAGTCAGGCGCGTAGTGCGAATGTGACCATCATCGACGAACTCTATGTCGACAAGACGCAGTCGCCTTCCCGTGTGACTCCGGGCGGCCCGGTGCAGTACACGGTGACGATTTCCAACTTCAGCAGTTCGGCGCGAAACAACGTGCATCTGGCGGATATCCTGCAAAACAACGCCACGTTTTTGAACAACGGGTCCTATACACCGACCCTGACCCCGGCCTGTGGCGCCTTGGGCAACGTGCCGGCGCAGGGCGCTGGTGCGGTCGATTTCATCATTCCAACACTGCCTGCGGCTAGTGGTAACTCGCCGGGACAGTGCGTAGTGACCTTCTGGGCCATGACCGATCCGAATGGCTCCGGGAATACCAGTAACCAGATTCCGGTGTGCGGGGTCTGGTATACCGCTCAGGTTGCCGGTACCTGTAATGGCAGTGCTTCCCAGAATGTCACTGCTACCCATCAAGCCCCCTTGCTGGCCGACAAGACCTTCAATGGTACCAATTACCAATACCCCAACGGTTACAACGCGGGTAACAATACCAACTACGCCGGAGGCGCCGCTATCCAGACGGGGAATGAGAAACCCGAAGGAACGGTGGTGACCATGCGCATCCGCGTGCGCAACTACAGTGATTCGGCACTGACCGGCTTGTCGGTCGGAGATACCTTGCCGGCTTCAGGTGGACAGCAATTGCAGATTGCCACGCCAGCCAATGCCTCTACCACCTGCGGCGGCACTCTCACGGCGACGCCGGGAAGTACTTCTGTGTCGCTCAACGGAGGAACGGTCCCAGCCCGGGTCAATTCAAGCAACAACACGCCGGGCATGTGTGTGATCCAGGTCGACGTAGTCGGTCCGGCGGGTGTTTACGACAATACGGCAAATATTTCTGCCACCCAGAATCTTCCCGATGGTAGCAATCGCGGCGTGATCGCTGATAGCAATACGGCCCGATTGATCTATACAGGCGCCTTGAATGCTGTCAAGAGCTTCGAGCCGGCGGAAATTGCCACTGATGGCAAGTCGACCGTGCGCATCCGACTGACCAACAGTGACACTAGTGCTCCGATCACCGGGATTAGCGTGACTGATCCTCTACCAGCCGCTCCGAACGGCCTGAAACTGGCTGATCCGCCGAATGTCCGTAGTACCTGTGCGGGCGCGCCGGTCTATACCGGTGCCGCCAATGCGGCACTGGCGGGGATGACCGGTGCCAGCCTGCCTCCGGGGGGCAGTTGCGATTTCTTGTTCGACGTGGTGAACGACGGCGCGGGGGCAGGTAATTGGGTCAATACGATTCCTGTCGGCAATATCACCGCCGATGGAGGCATAAAAAATCAGTCCGTGGTGACGGCGACCTTGATCCGGGTGGCGACCCAGGTGCCGACCATTTCCAAGTCGATCGTGCCGGCTAACGTCGCCCCCGGTGAAACGGCACGCCTGACGATTACCATCAATAATGGTACGCAGGCGCTGACGGGCCTGGCCGTGACTGATTATTTCACCGACGATGGTCTGGCGGGTGGTTCCTTGTCGGGAATCAAGGTCGCAGCAACGCCCAATGCCGGTACGACCTGTGCCGGTGGTGTCGTGACTGCTGTGCCGGAAGCCACCAGCGTGGCTTTGTCGGGGGCTTCCCTGGCCGCTAGCACTACCTGTACGGTGGAGGTCGATGTGATTGCCACCAACCCGGGGGCTGTCGGTAACACCATCCCGCTTAACTCCATCCGTAACGACCAGGGGCAGACCAACACCGGTACCTTCGCCTATGCGCCGCTGTCCACCAGCATGAACATGGGGTTGGGTAAATCGTTTACGCCGGACGTGGTCAAGCCGAATGAACGTACGCGCCTACGTATCACTTTCTTCAATGCCACGCAGGCATCGGTTGCAAATTTTGGCGTCACCGATAACCTGCCTGCAGGCATGATCGTGCCTGTGGGACCAAACGTGACCCAGACTTGCGGCCCGGCCACTCTGGTTGATACCAGTGACAACACCAAGGTAGTAGTCTCCGGCGGTGCCATCGGCGCGGCGGCCGGTGGGGTATCGGCTTCCTGCTATGTCGAACTCGATGTGGTGGCATCAGCCAAGGGCAAATATACCAACACGTTGCCGGCGCAGAGCATCACAGTCAACGGTGTGCCGACCCTGTCTCCGCCAAGCCCAGTACCGGCTGACCTGAATGTCGTCGATCCTATCGTTGTGCACAAGGCAATTGGCGCTTTTTCTCTCGATACGGTCGGCTTGCCGGGTGGCATGGCAACAGGCGAGGCAAGCCGCATGGCGGGGGCCGTGGCGCCGCTGCTCGTGCATCTGAATAATCCCAATAATGTTGCGCTGACCGGCCTGGCATTTACCGATGTTCTGCCTGCAGGACTCGTTGTGGCGCAGACGCCGAATGCCAGCACGACCTGTGGTGGTGCGGTGGTGGCGCCGGCTTCGGCCACCGAACTCCGCCTGGCAGGCGGTAGTCTGGCAGCTAACAGTACCTGCACGGTAACGGTGGATGTGCTGTCCAATAACCCCGGTAGCTATACCAACACCATTCCCAGTGGTGGCGTTACCACGACTGAAGGTGTGAAGAACGAGGAGCCAACCAGCGCCAGGCTGAACGTTGCAAAACCGCCTACGGTCGGCAAGCAATTCGATCCGGCGGTGATTCCGCAAAACGGCATCTCCACGTTGACCATTTTCTTGCGTAACGAAAATGCGGCAGCGATTACCCTGACCGAGGCATTGGTCGATACCCTGCCGAGCGCACCGGGGCCGATCGTAGTGGCGGGTACGCCGAATGTCAGCAAAACCTGCCCCGGCGCGGTGACCGCGGATGCTGGCGCGGGGACGGTGACTTACGCCAACGGCGCCACGATTCCCCCCGGCGGCTGCACGATCAGTGTAGATGTCACTGGTAGCGTACCAGGGGCGTACAACAACAATATCCCTGCGGGGGGATTGAAGACCAACGTTGGCCAGAATCCCGACCCGGCCAATGCACCGCTGCAGATCAGCACGCTGGGCTACATCTCGGGCAAGGTGTTCAGGGACAACAACACGACGCCCAATGGTATTTTCGAGCCTGCGACGGATGCGCCTATCGCTGGACAGACCATTAATTTGTACAGTGGTCCGAATTGTTCCGGCGCCCTGGCAGGCACGACAACGACTGATGCCCAGGGCAATTACCTGTTCTCCGGTCTGGGTGCTGGTAATTACTCTGTATGCCAACCGAATCAGCCGGATGGGACAATCAACGGGCAAACAACGGCAGGCGGCATTACTGCAGTGAATGGCAGTACCGGTACGCCGGGTACTGCCACGAATACAAGCACCACACCGAGCGCAATTACCAGTATTACGCTGGGGCTGGGCGCGGGCAGTGAGGTCAGCGGCTCCACCGGCAACAACTTTGCCGAGATCGTACCGTCGAGTATCAGCGGTACGGTGTTCCTCGACCAGAACAACAACGGCGAGAAGAATGGCGCGGATGCGGGCATTCCGGGGCAGCCGATCGAACTGCGCAGCGGCGCGAACTGTAGTGGTGCGCTGGTGACTGGTCTGATCAACCCGGCGACCACCGACGGCAACGGCAACTATCGTTTCGACAATCTGCCTCCCGGCAACTACAGCGTGTGCCAGCCGAACCAGCCGGATAACACGTCCAACGGCAAGACCGTCACCGGTTCCGTGGGCAATGGCGGCACGTCGGGCACGCCGAGCGCGGAGACGTCGACGCCGAGCGCGATCGCCAACATCGTGCTGCCGCCGAATACGACCTCGACGGGCAACAACTTCGCCGAACTGCCGTATAACCGCACGGTTTCCGGGCGCATCTTCCTGGATTACAACAGCAACGGCACCCTCGATCCGGCTACCGAGTACGGCATTGGCGGACAAACCGTCACACTTGCCGGCACCGACGACAACGGCAATCCGGTGACGCGCACGATGACGACGAATCCCGATGGCACCTACAGCTTTACCGGTCTGCCGCCGGGAACGTACCAGGTGGTGCAACCGAACCAGCCGGTCGATACGACCAACGGCGTGACGACGGCGGGAACGGTGGGCGGCACGGCGACCAACCCCAATAACGCAGGCACCAGCACCAGCCAGATCGACAATATCAACCTGAGCGTTAGCAGCGGCAACACGGTTTCCGCCGGCAACGATTTTGCTGAGATTCCGGGTAACGCGCCTGATCTGACCATCGGCAAGACGCATAGCCCGGGTGAGTTTACCGACGGCGGCACGACCGGTTTCTATACCATCACCTCGAAAAATATCGGCAAGACCGATACGGCAGGGCAGGTGACCATCGTCGATACCCTGCCAACAGGTATCACGCCGACGGCAGCCAGCGGTTCCGGCTGGAACTGCGCAGTCGCAGGTCAGAATGTGACCTGCACGACCGGCGCGGTATTCACTGCCAACGGCGGCACGGGGGCGCCCATCATCCTGCATGTGAATGTGGCGTCTGGTTTGGCCGGGCAGTTGCTGGTCAATACCGCCGAAATTTCCGGCGGTGGCGAGCCGGATGGTTTCAAGGGCAACAACAAGACGCAGGACCCGACTCCGATCATCGGTACGTCGGCCGCCGCGACCTTGGCAGGCCACGTCTGGCGCGATATGAACCATAACCGGGTGAAGGACTCGGGTGAACCTGTGGTAGCGGGGTGGACGGTCGAACTGCTGTACAACGGCGTGCTGGTCAAGACGGCTGTCACTGGCCCGGATGGCGGGTACAAGTTCGAGGATCTGCCGCCGGGTAGCGGCTATCAGGTGCGGTTCAAGAATCCGGACAGCGGCGCAGTCTGGGGGAGCGCACGGCCGAACGAAGGGGGCGCCCCCTTCACAAACGGCACGGTTGACTCGACCACCAACCCGACCGGCGCCGATGCCAGCGACGGCACCCTGAAAAACCTGACGCTGAATTCGGGGATGAATTACACCGAACACAGCCTGCCGCTCGATCCGGCCGGGGTGGTGTACGACGCTGTGACCCGCTTGCCGGTGCAAGGCGCGGTGGTGACCATCACTGGCCCTGGGGGGTTCAATCCCGCGGCGCATCTGGTCGGCGGCGCGGCTTCCGTGACGACGGGGGCCGACGGGCAGTATCAGTTCCTGTTGCAGCCCGGCGCACCGGCAGGGACATATACGCTGGCGGTCACGACTTACCCGGCGGGTTATCTGCAGCAGCCGTCGGACATCATTCCGGTGTGTAACGGCACGCTGAATGTAACCAATACTCAGGGCGGGACGTTCGATCCGGTGCTGGTCCAGAATACGCCCGCCGCACCGGGGGCCGGTGTTCCGGATGCCAATCCGGCAGCTTGTCCCGGTCTGGTGGCCGGTGGTTCGCCGACCACGCAGTATTACTTCAGCTTCGATATCAACGTGGGCACTTCCGCCAACGTGCTGAACAACCACATCCCGCTCGACCCGATCCTGGGCGGCGCGATCAGGATCAGCAAGACGACGCCGATGATGAACGTGACGCGCGGCGATCTGGTGCCTTACACCATCACGGCGACCAATACGCTGGGCAGCACCCTGCCGAACATCGACGTGCAGGATCAGCTGCCGCCGGGCTTCAAGTACCGCTCCGGCAGCGCCAGCTTGAACGGCGTGTATGTCGAGCCGAAGGTGGCGGGCCGTCAGGTGACCTGGGCCAACCAGATCTTCGCGCCGAACGAGAAGAAGACCTACAAGCTGATTCTGGTGGTGGGCGCCGGTGTGGGCGAGGGCGAGTACGTGAATCAGGCCTGGGCGCTGAACAGCATTGCGTCCAGCCGGGTTTCCAACGTCGGCACGGCCACCGTGCGCGTCGTGCCCGATCCGACCTTCGACTGTTCCGACATCATCGGCAAGGTGTTCGACGACAAGAACGCCAATGGTTATCAGGACCAAGGTGAGCCGGGCATCCCCAACGTCCGCGTGGCGACGGCGCGCGGTCTGTTGGTGACGACCGATGCCGAAGGGCGCTTCCACGTGCCTTGCGCGGCGATTCCGCAGATGGACCGGGGCAGCAACTTCGTCATGAAACTGGATGACCGCACCCTGCCTTCCGGCTTCCGCGTGACGACCGAGAACCCGCGCGACGTGCGCGTGACGCGCGGCAAGATGGTGAAGCTCAACTTCGGCGCAACGGTGCATCGCGTCATGCGCGTCGAACTGGATGGCCGCGCCTTTGCCGCCGACAAGAACGCACTGCTGCCGGAATGGCAAGCGCGTCTGCCGGACATCGTCAAGAGCTTGCAGGAGCGGCCCTCCGTGTTGCGACTGGCCTACCGCGCCGGCAACGGCGACGAGCAGGGCAAGCAGCGCCTGAAGGCACTGGCTGAAAAGCTCGGCGATCTGTACCAGGAAGAACGCAAACGTCAATTGAAGCAGAAGCCCGCCGACGGCGCGGATGATGAGGTGCCGGAAATTCCCCCCTTGATTGTGGAAACGGAAATCTTCAAGCCGGTCGGGGAGGGCAAGTGATGAAACGCATGAATAATCAAAAGAAATTTGCGCTTAAACCGACGGTGGCATCGACGCTGTTGGCTTTGCTGGGGGTGGCCGGCCTGCCGGCGATGGCCGATGAGGCCGCGCAGAAGGCCGCCGAGGCGGCGGGCAAGCGGGTGGATAACGCCCGCGTGCTGGACAAGGCGATTGCTTCGCCCGGCGAGTGGCAACCGGATTTCACTTATCCGCTGCCTTCTGGCGTTAGCCGCAGTGACGTGCAGGCCATGCGCGCCGCCGCCGAGCCGAAGGGCGCGCCGCAGGCCAGCGAACTGGTCAGCGACGACAGGGTGGGCGCCTTGTTCGCTTCGGGCAAGGCCGACCTGCTGCCCGCCGCCTATCAGCAGATGGACGCCCTGGTGGCGCGCTATCAGGGCAAGCGCGGCCTGCGCTTCGCGGTGGTCGGCCATACCGACAACCAGCGCCTGTCCGCCAACACGCGGCGGATTTTCCGGGACAACCCCGGTCTGTCCGAAGCGCGCGCCCTGGCCGTGGCGACATATCTGCGCGAAAAGCTGAACCTGCCCGCTGCCGCCGTCAGCATTCGCGGCATGGGCGAGGCGCAGCCGGTGGCCAGCAATGGAACGCCCGAAGGCATGGCGCGCAATCGCCGGGTGGAAGTGAAGTTCTGGCATGAAGAAATGCCCGTGCCGGCCGTTGCCGCGCCCAGACTGCCGTGCGCACCGGATGCGGCGCAGGCCGATCTGCCCTTCCGGGTGACGGTGGACGGCGAGCCGGTGCGGACGGGCGAAGGCGTGAACGAAGCTGACCGCCAGCGCTGCACCGACGTTGCGCTGGAACGTTCGGACATTCAGATCAAGTACGACGATCTGGCTGCCAAGCCTTTGCTGAATGCCTGGGTGGAAAAGGATCTGACGCTACGCGGCGAAGCCGTGCGCTTCCGCGGCTGGTCGAACTACGTGTATTGGATCAAGCGCGCCGAGGTGCGGGTTTTCCTGAGCACGCAGAAAACCGGCGAAACGCCGCTCGCCGTAGTGCCGCTGGAATGGGAAAAGACCGCGACGTGGACGGTGCCGCGCGAAGGCAAGGACGAATACGCCTACGTGCTGCGCGTCTATGATGCACAGGGCCGCTTCGACGAAACCGCACGCAAATCGCTCAACGTGGCGACGACGGCGCGGCCGCTGGAGGACATGGAGAGCGACAAGCGCGAGGCATTGACGGGATGGGGCGAGAATTCGCTGGCCGTCTCGAACATCCCGGTGCGCGGCGGCACGGTGACGGTGAGCGGGCGCAAGCTGTCGGAAGGCGAACAGGTGCAGGCGCTCGGCCTGCCGGTGCCGGTCGGCGACAATGGCCGCTTCGTGCTGCGCCAGATTCTGCCCGCCGGGCCGCACTCGCTGGCGGTGCAGGTGACGGAAGCTGACGGCAGGACGGCGACCTACCACCGCAACGTCTCGATTCCGACCGACGACTGGTTCTACATCGCCGTCGGCGACCTGACCATAGGCCGCAACCAGGTCAGCGGCCCAGCCCAGTTGGTGACCGGCGACGACACCAAGCATTACGAGCAGAAAACCTATATCGACGGGCGCGGGGCGTTCTACCTCAAGGGCAAGATCAAGGGCGACTGGCTGCTGACGGCTGCCGCCGATACGCGCGAGCAGCCGCTGGAGCACCTGTTCAGTAATTTCTCGTCAAAAGACCCGCGCTACCTGCTGCGTAACATCGATCCGGATGCCTACTACCCGGTGTATGGCGACGACAGCACGACGGTGGACGACGCACCAACCCAGGGCAAGTTCTACGTGCGGCTGGAAAAGGGCGATTCGCACATCATGTGGGGTAATTTCCGCACCTCCTGGACGGGCAGCGAGTTGGTGCAGTATTCGCGCGGCCTGTACGGCGGACGTCTGCTGTACCGCTCGGAAGATTCAACCAGTTTCGGCGAACGCCGCAGCTTCGTGGAAGGCTTCGCCGCCGATCCGGGCACGCTCGGCACGCGGGAAGAATTCCGCGGCACCGGCGGCTCGCTCTATTACCTGCACCACCAGGATCTGACCGTCGGTTCGGAACGGCTGTGGATCGAAATCCGCGACCGGGATTCCGGCATGGTGATCGAACGCCGCCCGCTGTCCCCGGCGCAAGACTACGAAATCAACTACCTGCAAGGCCGCGTCGTGTTGCGCGATGCGCTGCCTTCGACCGCCAGCGGCGGCGGCCTGATCCGCACCACCGGCTTGTCCGGCAACCCGGTTTATCTGGTCACCACCTACGAGTTCACGCCGGGCGTCTCGGCGATCGACACGCTGGCCACCGGCGCGCGGGCGACGCACTGGCTGAACGACAACCTCCAGATCGGCCTGACCGGCTATCACCAGGGGCAGGGCGCAAGCAAGCAGACCCTGAAGGGGATCGACGTGACCGGGCGGCTCGCCGCCGGTACGTCGCTGAAAGTCGAAGTGGCGCAATCCTCCGGCGCGGGCGACGGCATGTTGTCGTCCATCGACGGCGGCTTCGGCTTCAACAGCCAGAAGGGCAGCACGGGCGATGCCATGGCCAAGCGCGTTGAACTGCAAGCCAATCTGGCGGAACTCAAGGAAGGGGCCGAAGGCCGGGTCAGTGCCTACTGGCAGGATCGGGAAGAAGGTTTCTCCGGCCCCGGCCAGATCGCCTACAACGGCGAAGCCAGCCGGCAGGTCGGCGTGCAGGCGGAAGTCACCGTCGGCAAGGACAACAAGCTCAAGGTCAAGGCCGATTCGCGCCGGATGGATTCGCAGGACGTGGCCAGCGGCGAAGCCAGCCTGCGCATGCCGGTGAATCCGGAATGGGGCGTCAGCGTCGGCGCGCGCCACGACAAGTGGGATACCCACGTGCCGAATGCCAGCCGGATTCTGTCGCGCGACGGCAGCCGCACCGACGTCGTGGTGATGGCCGATTACGCACCCCTGAAGGAAGGCGGCCAGCCCGGCGAAAAGGCGGATTGGGATGCCTACGCCTTTGTTCAGGGTACGGCACACCGTGACGGAACTCGCGAAGCCAACAATCGAGCTGGCCTGGGCGGGCGTTACCGGGTCAATGACCGCTTCACGCTAAATGCAGAAGCCTCTGACGGCAATCTTGGTGTTGGCGGCATGATTGGCGGTGATTACCGGATTTCCGATCGCAGCAATGCATACCTGAACTACCGTTTGGAAACCGAAAGTCCGGATGTCACCTACCGTGGTAGCCACGGCACCTGGATCAGCGGCGCGAATTACCGGGTCAGTGAAGAAATGCGTGTCTTCGGTGAAACGCGCATGGAAAACGGCAGCGGGCCGGAAGGTCTGACTCAGGCTTTTGGTGTCGACCTATCCCCGAACGACCGCTGGAATTTCGGTACCAAGATTGAGTTTGGCAGCATCAGTGATCCGCTGGCCGGCGATATGCGCCGCCGTGCGCTGGGCGTTTCTGCTGGCTACAAGTTTGAGAAGGTGAAGTTCGCCAGTGCGATCGAGTACCGCAATGAACAGGGTGAAAGTGGCATAAACGATGGGATCACACGGCGCACTTGGTTGATGCGTAATACGCTCGGCTATCAGGTTGATCCGGCATGGCGATTACTCGGGAAGTTTAATTTTTCTCGTAGTGCTAATAGCCAGGGGGCTTTCTACGACGGCAATTTTCGAGAGTTCGTAGCTGCCGCCGCTTACCGACCTATCGACAATGATCGGTGGAATACGCTGTTGAAGTACACCAACTTCTACAACGTCCCGTCGTCGGGGCAACTGGCCCCATCAGGAAGTGGTATTGCCGACTACGCGCAGCGCAGCCAGGTGTTTTCGGTGGATACGATTTGGGATGTGAAGCCTTGGCTCTCATTGGGAGCTAAATATGGATTGCGTATCGGCGAACTTAAGGACCGGAAGGCGGGAGGAGAGTGGTTTTCCAGTCGGGCGGATTTGATGGTTCTGCGTGCCGATTGGCATTTCGTGCGCGAGTGGGATGCTGTCCTCGAGTGGAGAAACCTGCGCGTGAAGGAGGCTGATGATGCGCGTTCTGGGGCGTTGCTTGCCATTTATCGACATGTTGGTCAGAACGTCAAGGCCGGTCTGGGTTACAACTTCACCGACTACTCAGACGACCTGACCGACTTGTCCTATCGTAGCAAAGGCTGGTTCATTAATGTGCTGAGCACATTCTGATATACGGTGTCGAGCTTGGGCCACGGGGTAGATTCCCCGTGGAGTCCACCGAACCCGATTGTATTTT
>JACCEE010431915.1_pt1 | contig 12934 bp, 14 predicted proteins | sample 7449931 | NCBI WGS metagenome assembly JACCEE01 (sample SAMN15323457, study PRJNA562643) | freshwater metagenome | isolation source: river surface water | place: USA:Blue River Watershed | collected 2017-08-19 | reverse complement strand
GGCCGGAAGTTCCATCTTCACGACCTTCGCGATTTTTTTACTCACGTGACACACCTCCTGGTTTCGTGTTTTTACGTGCTGTGGTCAAGGGACTCATCGGTGTCCTTCCACTAAGCATAGCTTAGGTATTTTCTCGGGTCTCGCCCGTGAAAGCCTATGCGGGATTTATTATACTCGAATGCGTATGCACAGGCAAGAAAAATTTTTAATTTTTTCACACGCACATACACGGGAGAGGCGCTGCAAAACGTTGAGAAAGTGAGAGGTTGCGATGAGGCGTTTGGAAAATTCAAATGGGTTTTGCCGACGAAAACCATGAAAATACCCCTTCTTTTTGCTTTCGAGGATAATGGACAATCCAAGGGAGATGAACTATAATAACCCCGACACCAAAAATGTCACTGACGGAGTCATTTTATGTTCAAACGGAAAAACAGATCCCCTTATGGCTTGGTATTAATCAGCTTTGCCGCCATCATTCTTGTCGGCACTGTTTTGCTATGGTTACCCTGGAGCAATCTTCCCGTTGAGGCGATGTCCGGAGGCTCCAATTTAGCCCATGAAGCGACCCCTTGGGATTTTGACTGGGGAACCCGCTTAATCAATTCATTCTTTTCTGCGACCTCGGCGGTTTGCGTGACCGGTCTTTCGCCTTATGCCAGCATTGCCGCTCAATTAACGCTCTTTGGCAAAATCGTCATGATGGTTTTGATTTCTCTTGGCGGTTTAGGGTTCATTTCGGTCTTCACTTTCATCGTCACTGCCGTCGGTGGCCACCTCGGTTTTATCGATCGTTTCATCATCAAAGAAGCCCTAAGTTTGGACTCCATCCATGGCATTATCCGTTTCGTGCGGAAAATGCTTTTGATCACACTGACTTTTGAAGTTTTCGGCGCACTCGTTTACGCTGCGGTTTTCGTTCCCCGTTTTGGTTGGTCGGACGGTATTTTGTTCTCGGTATTCCACTCCATTTCGGCTTTTAACAACGCCGGATTTGATTTATTCGGAAGCACTAGCTTCGTGGCGTTCGCTAACGACCCGATTATCAATATTAATACGATGATGCTGATTATTTTCGGCGGTCTTGGATTCCCTGTCATCATCGAACTCTTACGCTTTAAACGCATCCGCAACTTGTCGGTTTATACCAAAATCGTATTGTTCACCACAGCCGTTTTGATTGTGGGAGGCGCCATTGTTCTCTATGGTGTCGAATTCGGCGTGAGTAATCTCTCCATTTGGCAAGCCCTTTTCACAAGCGTCACTGCACGTACGGCCGGGTTTTCGACCGTTGATATGAACACGATTTCGTTGGCCGGTCGCTTAATCATTTGCGTCTTGATGTTTATCGGTGCTTCCCCGCTCTCAACCGGCGGCGGTATCAAAACTACGACCGGGTTCATCGTATTCTTGACGATTTATTCATTTATCAGGGGCAAGCATCCGCATGCTTTCAAACGGACCTTCTCCAACTCCACGATTGTCAAAGCCACCTCGTTGACTGCCATTGCATTGGTTGCGGTTTTGTTGGGATTCGTGGTCATCGAACGTTTGGAAATCAATCGAGTGGAACTGGCAGCTTATGATTCCACCGCATTTGTGTTTGAAGCTTTTTCCGCGTTTTGCACGGTCGGATTATCGCAAGGTGTGACACCCTTATTAACCGTCGGAAGCAAAATTGTATTAATATTATTAATGTTCCTCGGCCGTGTCGGACCGATGACCACCATCGCGATGTTCTCGGATGCCATGACTCGCGAAAACAAGAAGCCATTCGCTTACATTGAAGAAAACTTACCGATCGGTTAGTTTTGGGAGGATAAAGTATGCAAACCAAAAAATCATTTGCCGTCATCGGGCTGGGCCAATTCGGCATGGCCATCGTCGAAGAACTCGTGGCCCTTGACTCGGATGTCATCGCCATCGATTTGGACGAAGAAAGAGTTCGGAAAGCCTCGCACCTGGTTCCGACGGCTTTCGTCGCGGATTCCACCAACGAAAAAGCGATGCGGGAATTGGATATTCACCACGTCACGCACGCCATCGTCGCCTTTGGCGATAATCTTCAAGCTTCCATCCTGACCACCGTCATTTTAAAAGATATGGGCGTCGAACACATCGTCACTCGCGTCGAAGATGAATACTATGCCGCCATCATGAAACGTCTTGGCGCAACCGATATCATCACCCCGCAACGTGCCGCCGGTATTGGCCTTGCGAACCGTCTGAAAAATGCCGATTTTTTGGATTATTACGCTTTGGGCGATAACTTCTCGGTCGTTAAGATTACGGTCAATAACGCCTTTAACCCGTCCACCATTCAAGCCCTCAACCCGCGCAATGAATTCGGTGTCAATTTGATTTTAATCAAACGGAAAAGCCGGACCTTTGCGCCGAAAGCGACCGACTACATCAATCCGGGCGACATCGTCTATGTCGTCGGCAAACGCAAAGAGCTCGAAAACTTTGGTTCATTCTTGAACCCGGTGGAGAAAAAAGAGTAAACGAAAACCTCGGTTCGCGCCGAGGTTTTTTATTGACCTAGATTTTCTTCCAAAGAAGTCGGAGCGAATTGAGCACCAGGAGCAGGGACAATCCTACATCCGCGAGCACCGCAATCCACATATGCGCGATACCAAAGACGGCTAAAGCCAAAACGGCGGACTTGACCACTAAGGCGATGGCAATATTGCTGCTGGCTCTTCTACGAACTTTTTGGGCAATATCAATGGCATCCACGACCTTGAGCGGATCATCGTTCATGATAACCACCGCCGCATGTTCGATAGCGGCATCACTGCCAATGCCTCCCATGGCGAAACCGATATCGGCGCGCACCAGGCTTGGCGCATCATTGACACCGTCTCCGACGAATGCCACGGCCCCGGGTTGTTTGGCCATTTCGAGCTCAAGATGAGCGACTTTATCTTGGGGAAGCAATTGATAATAGGTTTGATCGACATTTAGCTGATACGCAACGTATTCGGCGTTTTCTTTGTAGTCGCCAGTCAGCATGACCGTGGAAATTCCGCGATGCCGGAGTTCGGTGATCAAATTGCGGGAATTCTTTTTGATTTCATCGTTTAAAACGATGTACCCGGAATATTGCTTATCGATAGCCACGTGGATGATGCTTCCGATATCCGTGGCCGGAATGAAATAGATATTTTCGGAGTAAAGAAGAGCATCATTTCCAAGGAGGACTTCGCGCCCCCGATATTTGGCTTTGACGCCCATGCCCGGAATTTCGCTGAATTCGGTGACCAGCGCGGTTTCGGGAACTTCGGAGAATGACGCTAAAACGGCTTTTGCTAACGGGTGGGAAGAAAGGCTTTCCACGGCTAGAATAATGCGAATGAACTCTTCGGTAGGAATGTTCTCGGGCATCACTTTTTCGACAACAAAAGATCCTTGGGTAATGGTCCCGGTTTTATCGAACATGACCGAACGGATATCACACAACCGGTCCAAATAATTCGATCCTTTGACAATGATGCCGTGTTTGCTTGCCAAACCAAGACCGGCAAAGAAAGACAGAGGGACACTGATCACAATCGCGCACGGGCAACTGACGACTAAAAAGATGAGCGCGCGATAAAGATAAACGAGCCATTCACCCGTGAACAACGGAGGCACGATTGCCAAAATCAGGGCTAACGCGAAAACAATCGGAGTATAAACTTTGGCAAACCTTGAAATGAATTTTTCGGCACGGGCTTTGTTTTCGCTTTGATTGGTCATCAAATCCAAAATCTTGCTGACGGTGCTGTCTTTATAAAGTGTGGTTACTCGGATTTGTAGGGCACCATTTTTAACAACGCCACCGCTGAGAACGTTCGAATCTTTCTCGGCGAAAACAGGCAAAGATTCCCCGGTAAGTGAGCTGACGTCGACCGCGGACTGGCCGCTTTCGACGATTCCATCTGTGGGAATCGCTTCCCCGGTTTTGACGAGGATGATATCACCGATGGCCAAATCCTTGGGATTAACCACCGTGATAACGCCGTCTTTGAACAGATTGGCCACATTCGAACGCATATCGATGGCAGACAAAATAGCATTTCGGCTTCGATTGACAGCGATTTCTTCGAAAATTTCGCCCAATTGATAAAGCAACATGACCAAAACGGCTTCGGGATATTCCCCAATCGCAAATGCTCCCATTGTAGCGACGCTCATCAACAGTTTTTCGTCAAAGATGTCTTTGAGACGGAAAACGTTTTTCAAAGCTTGCCAAAGGACATCATAGGCGACCGTCATATACGCGAGCGCATAGAAAACAATATTTAACCAGAGGGTATCAATGTCGATAAAATGGGCCATTGCCAATAAAGCCGATGCCAAGACGATGCGAAAAAGCAGCCCATAGGTCCGCTTGGTAAAGTACCCGTTTTTCTTGATTTCGGTTCGATCGGTCTTCAGCGACACTTCGCTTTCGACTTCGCGGACTTTCTTTTCCAAGTCTTCGATCGAATATCCTTCCCCGACATAATTGACGAGAAGAGTTCCCGAAGCAAAGTCCACCGCGGCTTTAGCGATGTTTTGATCTTTATTCAAATGAGTTTCGACCTCAACCGCACAGGTGGCGCAGTCGAGTCCGACGATCGTATATTTTTGTTTCATGATTACTCCGTCACGTGGTCTAGCGCGATACTTAAGATTTTGCGAACATGGTCATCGGTCAAAAAATAGCAAACTTTGGTCCCATCTTTTCGATAGTCCACAAGTTTACTATCACGCAATACACGAAGCTGGTGGGATACCAGCGACTGAGAGGCATCGGCGATGTCTTGGATTTCAGAAACGCATTTTTCTCCGTCCATCAACGCAAAAAGTATTTTTAAGCGGGTATAATCACTCGCCACATTTAGCATTTTTTCCATCGCGTCCAAGGTTTCTTCGTTCGGCAATATCTGTTTACTCATCGTGGGCCTCCTAATATATGAACGCTTGTTCATCTTTGCCTTAATTATATGAATGTTTGTTCATATTGTCAATAAAAAGAAAACCACAATCGCTTGTGGTTTTTGGAATTTAAATCTTTTCGATTTCGCCGAAGTCGACGTCGACGGCAGTCGATCTTCCGAAGAAGACGGTTTCGACTTTGACAGTGCCGGTTTCTTTGTCGATGCTTTGGATCGTACCTTCGGTACCTTCGAGCGGACCGCGGATGACCTTGACCAGATCGCCCACTTCATAACGCTCATACATGCCGCTGTCGATCATACCCATTCTCTTCAAGACGGGTTCGATTTGTTCACGGGGAACGGGGAACGGTTTGGTACCGCCACCGGACGATCCGACGAATCCGGTGACACCCGGAGTGTTACGGACCATGTACCAAGCTTCATCGGTCATGATCATTTCGATAAAAACATAACCAGGATAAAGATTTTTCATTTTCGTTTTGCCGGTGGGAAGCCCATCTTTTAATACGGGTTCTTCTTGTTCGGCGACAATGATCCGGAAAACAAAGTTTTGCAAATTCATGGACTCAACCCGACGCATCAGGTTGGTCGCGACTTTTTTCTCGTGGCTGGAATACGTATTAACAACGTACCAGGATTTTTCTGCTTGTTCCATGGGGGAATCTCCTAACTGTTAAACGTGGCGAACACTTGTTCAAGAGCACCAAGCAGTTTACCGACGGCGACATCTTCTAATGAAAGGATGGCGGCAAAGAAGGCGGCAGTCAAAACGACGACGACGATGGCGGGAAGAAGATCTTCACGCTTGGGCCAACGAACGCGTTTGCCTTCCTTAACGACTTCTTGAGCGTATTTTTTTACAGTCATGAGTGGGCCTCCTATTTGCTTTCCTTATGCAACGTCATGCGATTGCATTTCGGGCAATATTTCTTTAATTCCAGACGTACGGTGGAATCATGTGAACGCTTGGTGGTCGTATAGTTCCGGCTCAAGCATTCTGAGCAAATCAAAATAATCTTTTGACGCATATCATTTCATCCTCTATCCTACTATCTAGCGTAAAGAATATAACATAGCAAAGGGGGGTTGTCAAACGCTAAGAAAAGTTTAAACCCAGTCTTTGGAGAGCGTTCGCACTTTGGAACGCATGCTAAGCATGACGCGACAGAGTTTGCGGTTAGTGAAATGCAGGATGGAAGCAATCTCTTCATAGGAGTAACCGAGCATCCGATAGGCCATCACTGCCTTCTCTTGAGGGGTCAATCGATTATCTACGTCTTCCGCCAACCGCTGCATGCTTTCATCGGCATTAAAATGTTCGGTCACCAAGTTTTCGGAACACTCAGAACTTTGAATAATCCATTGATTTTTCTCATAGTCGTCCCCATCGTCAATGCTGAGAGACATATTTAAATAAGCGGCGGATGGCCCGTTATGTTTAATCAAAAAAGCCCGCAATTCCCGCGCAACCAAGAGTTTCCAGTAAGAAAAGAAACACGATTTTTTCATATCGTAGGTAGCGGCAACAAGCAGGGTTGCTTCATAAGCGGTTTGTTTCAAATCATCAAACTCCAAACCGCAGTAGCGATTGGATTTCAAGGTTTCCCATATTAAGATATCGCGAATGTCGCGGTAACGAAAAAGAAGCATGTTGAGTGCTTCTTCATTGTTTTGGCGAATCAGGTAGACCAATTCGTCATCGCTGACTTGGTTTGTCATGTTTTTCTCCTAAAGGAGTTCGTCGATCCATGATAGTGGCCAATAACACGGCCGTTGCCACAGAGGCGTTGAGGGAATTCACATGTCCAACCATTGGAATTTTTACGATAAAGTCACTATTTTCCAACACTAGCCGGCTCACGCCTTCGCCCTCGCTGCCAACAACCAATACGGTCGGCATTTTATAATCGGGCTGGCGATAATCCTGAGTGGCACTGCCATCGGAGGCAACGACCCAATAACCTTTTTTCTTGAGGTCTTTGATTGCTTGGTTTAGATTGGTGACTTGGCACACTGGAACATGGTCGATGGCTCCGGTCGAAACCTTGGCCACCGTGGCGTTCAAAGCCACTTGCCCATCCTTTTTGATGATGATGCCATCCGCGCCAAAAGCGTCGGCGCTTCGAAGAATCGCCCCAAAGTTATGGGGATCTTTAAGCTCATCCAAAATGATTAAGAGCGGGTAGGTTTTTTGCGAAGCCTTTTGGCATAACTCATCCAAAGACAGGTAACGGTAATCTTGAATTTCCGCAACAATTCCTTGGTGGACGCCATGTGAAAGCCTATCAAGTTCATCAGAACTTCGTTTTTCGAAAGGAATCTTCTGTGTTTTTAGCGCATCCAAAATGCGATTGTCGGAAAATGACTGGGCAATTAAGACTCGCGTCGCTTTTCCGTCCAAAATTGCGCTCAGGACGGTATTCCTTCCGTAAATATATTGTGCCATGAATATCCTCAAAAAAGGTCTCAGATTTGTATCGAATTACGCATCGGTCGAAACACGAAGTTCAATCGGTTTGACTGTTGTTCTAAGCTCGTCAACAAAGGCCGTCGTCGTCGCCTTGCTCATGTACGCAATCGAAAGCGTGACACGAAGGCATGGCGTGTTTTGAAGAACCACCATTTGCGATTGAATATCACGGATGCTGACTCCAAGGTGGAGCGCAATCAAGTGAATGGTTTTTAAAACCGGAGTGTCCGCGGGGACGACCAAAACGATTTTGGGGACACGGCGTGAAGCGATTTTTTCAACCTTCCGAAGCGAGACCAAGGTCACAAAAGCTAGCACGGTTGCGATGATGGCCAAAAGGAAGTTTCCTGACCCTGTCGCCAACCCGATGCCCATTACGAGCCAGAGCGTGGTTGCCGTCGTCAAACCTTTAATATCCGTTCCGGTTTGGATAATCGTACCGGCGCCTAAAAAGCCGATGCCGCTGACCACCTGTGCCGCAAGCCGAGCCGGATCGCGGTTGGGGGAAACCGCATTATCGAATCCGTAAATCGAAATAATCATGACCAACGCCGAACCGACCGCCACCAGAATGTGGGTTCGTAAACCGGCGGAGTGACCATGATATTCGCGTTCAAAGCCAATGACTCCGGATAAAAGGACAGCCATTAAAAGACTGACAAAGATAAGCAAAAGATTGCCCCATGGGGGATTGATGGAATTGAACCATTCGATGATCTGACGGTCTACCGAAGTAAAACCCGTTAAAAAAATTGACATAACTTTACCTCATTTCTTAAAGAATTTTGCGAGCCATGAGCATTTGCCGGATTTCATCGCTTTTGGCAAAGTCTTTGGCGTTTTTCGCAGCTACATAGGATTCGTACAGGCGTTTATCCTCTTCCGTTAAAAAGGGAGAGTCAATATGCAAACCGAGGATTGAGAACATATCCCGCAACGATTGGTAGAGCGTTTTGGCTTTTTCCAAATTGAGCGGGCGTGTTCGCAAAACCTGGTTCGTTTCCTTGATGGCGGCAAAAAGAACCATGAGTGCGTTGGATGTATTGAGATCATCGGCCAGCGCTTCTAAGAACGGATCGATATTGGCAGAAGGACCCGAGGGCAATGTTTCGCCGGCCATTTGGATGGCAACGACGAGTTGACGATATGCATTTTCCATTTTGGTCAATTCAGCTTCGTTCGATGCAATGATTTCTGGCGTGACGTTCACCGGGGCCCGATAATGGGTGCTAAGCAACAGCAAACGGATCGTGTTGCCTCCGTATTGAGCGATAGCGTCTTTGGCCAAGACCACATTGCCCAAGGATTTGCTCATCTTTTCGTTATTCAGGTTGATAAAACCGTTATGCATCCAATAGTGAGCCAATGAATTATGATTGAGGGCTTGGCTTTGGGCGATTTCGTTATCATGATGTGGGAATTTCAAGTCAAATCCGCCACCATGGATATCAATCAGCTTTGAGGGAAAAATCGAGTTCACCATAACGACACATTCGGTGTGCCAACCGGGTCGACCGCGGGACCAAGGGCTTTCCCAGGCGATACCCACATCGGTCGATTTCCACAAAGTGAAATCCAACGGGGATTCTTTTTTGCTGTTTTCTTCAATTCGGGCACCGACCAACAAATCGTCAATCTTCATGTTGCTCAAATGGCCATAATCTTTGACTGAAGATACTCGAAAATAGACATCTCCATCGACCACATAGGCGGCACCTACCTGGACCAACTGCCCAATGAAATCAATAATCTTGGGCATGTATTCGGTGACTCGCGGCGTCACGTCGGGAAGACGCGAATGAATCTGGGAAACCGAATCCGCATAGGCTTTGATGAAGAAATCAGCAATTTCTTTTTCGTCTTTTCCTTCTTCAAGAGCTTTGTTGATGATTTTATCATCAACGTCGGTATAATTGCTCACGAACGTCACGGTATAACCGACGCGTTCGAAGAACCGTCTCAGGACATCAAAAACAACCACCGGCCGCATGTTGCCGATGTGGACATAATTGTAAACTGTTGGGCCGCAGACATACATGTCAACATGCCCTTTTCGAAGCGGAACAAATGTTTCCACTTTATTCGAAAAACTATCATACAAACGGATGTCCATGAATCGAGGCTCCTTAAGTAAGTATAACAAAATAAGACTTATTTTGTCGTTACATTGTGCTACTTTACGCCAACAAATGCAAGACCTGCTTGCCTAAAGGCAGGTTTTTCGTTGGTCAATACACAAATCGTAAATTTCCTCCGGATCCAACACGATATAATCAGCATGGGCTTGCTTGAGCACGTCACGATCCCGGAAGCCCCATGTCACTCCGATGGATTTTAACCCGGCATTTTTTGCAGTCAAAATATCCACATCGGAATCTCCTACGAAAACGACAGTTGAAAGTTCAACATTCTTTTCATTGAGCATAGCTAACAAAGCGGTCGGATCGGGTTTAGGCAAAGCACCGAGTTTTTGTCCCAAAATCCCTGCAAAAGCGACGTTTTTAAAGTAATGATGAACGACTTCTTGCGCTAAAAAATCCGGTTTATTGGAAAAAACGAACAAGCGAATGCCCCGGCGCTGAGCCTTTAAGAGTAAATCTTCTATCTCCGGATAGGGTCTCGTCTTACGCGTTTGATAGAGTTCATATTTTTCCAAATAGATTTTTTTAAAATGAACTTTTTGATCATGAGTTAACGATGTTCCGGATAAGGCGCGTTCCAACAATTTATCGGTTCCGTCACCGACCATATATTTGACTTTTTCAATCAAGTGCTTCGGTAAACCAAAAAGGACCATCGTATCATTGACGGCATCCGTGATGTCATCCAAGGTGTTTAATAAAGTACCATCTAAATCAAAAACAATCGAATGAAACATAGATATCCTCCAAAAAAGAGGCCTGACTCATTTCGAGTCGGCCTCTTATTTTAGCATTATTTTGGAAATCTTTCGCGTGGCGCGTAATGGGTGTGCAGCAATTCGTGCGCACGGTGCCCGTTGGGCGCACCAAGATAGCTGTCATACAGCTCTTGAACTTGCTTGTTGTGATGCGATTGACGCGTCAATTCTTTGTCATCGCGTTTATACAAGACGCTGGCCCGTTTGGCTTTGTAGGTATCCAAAATGTCGGGTTTTTCGTTGGGTAAAAATAACGGTTTGACGAAGGGTTGTCCACCACCGTTGATGCAACCACCCGGGCATCCCATGATTTCGATGAAATGATAGGGGGATTTTCCGGCACGGATGTCATCGAGGATCGGTTTGGCGTTTCTCATGCCGTGGGCAATGGCGACTTTTACGACGGTGCCATTGAGGTCCAGGCTCGCTTCGCGAACGCCATCAAAACCACGAATGGCTTCGAATTTAATGAGTTCGTGCTCTTTTCCGGTGACTTCAAAGTAGGCGGTACGTAAGGCGGCTTCCATGACGCCTCCGGTCACACCGAAGATGACACCGGCACCCGTGGATTCACCCAAGAGGTCTTGGTCGCATTTTTCGTCCGGAAGCATGTTCCAGTCGATACCGCTGCGGCGAATCATTTTGGCGAGTTCGCGTGTGGTTAATACGGCATCCACATCCGGAAGTCCTGCTTCGTTGGCGTTTTCCGGCCGTGTTTTTTCGTACTTTTTCGCGGTGCAAGGCATAATCGAAACAACGAACATATCTTTGGGATTGATGTTGTTTTTCTCGGCGTAGAACGATTTGATCAAAGCGCCCATCATTTCATGGGGCGACTTGCAAGAACTGACATGCGGAATTAAATCCGGATAATTGAATTCCAGATAGTTGATCCATCCGGGTGAACAGGAGGTCAACATCGGGAGAACACTCTTCTTCTTAAAGCGTCCGAGCAATTCCGTCGCTTCTTCGATAATCGTCAAATCGGCGGCGAAGTCTGTGTCATAGACACGATAGAAACCTAAACGGCGTAACGCGGCAAACATTTTGCCGGTTCCATCGGTACCGATCGGGCAACCAAATTCTTCAGCAATCGCAGCGCGAACCGCCGGTGCGGTTTGAACAAAGACTTTCTTGCCTTGGACCATCGCACGATCGACGGCGTGCATTTCGCTCTTTTCGGCCAAAGCACCCGTGGGACACACGTTAATACATTGTCCGCAGTTGATGCACGGAACGTCTTTTAAAGAACGGTTGAAGGCAGGGCCCACCACCATTTTGAAACCGCGGTTTTGGAAGCAAAGAATGCCGGGACCTTGGGCTTCATTACACCGGATGACGCAGCGTCCGCAGTGGACGCATTTGGACGTATCACGGATGATTGACGGCGTTAAATCATCATAGCTGCAGGGCGCGTGTGCGCCGGCGAAAATGTCATCGCGGGCTCCGGTGAGGGTTGCCACATAAAGGAGCTCGCATTGGCCGTTTTTGGTGCATTCTTGGCAGTTCCGGTTATGGTCGCTGAGCAAGAATTCCACGCTGTGACGGCGAGCTTCGGCAGCTTTCGGGCTGGAAACGAAGATTTCCATGCCTTCACTGATCGGATAGACGCAGGAGGCTACAAGGCCACGAGCGCCTTTGACTTCGACCAAACACACACGGCAACTGCCGCGTGAGCATTGGCCATCGTTAAACGAACAAAGAGACGGAATGTTATAACCGCAAGAACGAGCGGCTTTGAGAATGGTTTGACCGGCTTCGACTTGGAAGGGTTGACCATCGATGTGAATATTAACTTTTGCCATGGTTTTTCCCTCCTACCGTTTGATGATGGCGCCAAATCTGCAGGACGCCAAGCACATGCCGCATTTAATGCATTTGTCTTGATTGATGAAGAACGGTTCCTTGCCGAGCACGCCGGAAATCGTATTGGCGGGGCAATTGCGGGCGCAAGCGCCACACTTTTTGCATTTATCGGCAAGAATGAAGTATTCCATCAGGTTCTTGCACACGTGCGCCGGACATTTCTTATCCACCACGTGAGCCAAGTATTCGCTGTAGAAGTTATTGAGCGTGGAAATAACGGGGTTGGCCGCTGTTTGACCCAAGCCACAGAGCGATCCGTCTTTGACGGCTTGTGCGAGTTCACGAAGTTTGTAGAGGTCTTCGATCGTGCCCTTGCCATCCGTGATTTTGGTCAACAGTTCAAGCATCCGCTTGGTACCGATCCGGCACGGCGAGCATTTGCCACAGGATTCGTCGACGATGAATTCCATGTAGAATTTGGCAACGTCGACCATGCAGTTATCTTCATCCATGACGATCGCGCCACCGCTTCCCATCATCGAACCGAGCGAGATTAAGTTATCGTAATCAATCGGGACATCGATTTGAGTTTCGGTCAAGCAACCGCCGGAAGGACCGCCGGTTTGAATGGCTTTGAATTTTTTGCCGTTGGGAATGCCACCGCCGATATCGAAAATCAATTCGCGCATCGTGGTGCCCATCGGGATTTCGACTAAGCCGACGTTATTGACTTTTCCGCCCAAAGCGAACACTTTCGTGCCTTTGGAACGATCGGTTCCGACTTTCGCGTATTCGGAGGCGCCTTGACGGATGATGTAAGGAATCGTGGCC
>JACCEE011681574.1_pt1 | contig 12935 bp, 15 predicted proteins | sample 7449931 | NCBI WGS metagenome assembly JACCEE01 (sample SAMN15323457, study PRJNA562643) | freshwater metagenome | isolation source: river surface water | place: USA:Blue River Watershed | collected 2017-08-19 | reverse complement strand
GACACGGGTCTCTTCTGTGCCTTGATTGTTCTTGAGCACAATGAGATCATCGAATTGATGATGCCAGATGGGATAGAAAACAGTTGCACTTGCATTACGAATACCACCTTGCGAACATGAACGTAAATCGCCAAACCATTTCTTAAGGAACGGGATCATACCGGTGTGCATGATCTCGCCACCACGTATGGGTGAACCTAATGGACGTAAGCGCCCGATCTCCAAGCCAATGCCAGCACGTTTGCTGGCATACTTGGCCATCATCTCACCTGAGGCGAATATAGAATCCAAGTCGTCATCGCTTCGGATGAGAACACACGAACTAAACTGTTTTGTAGGTGTTCCCAGCCCTGCCAAAACAGGAGTGGCCAAAGTAAACAGGCCATCACTAGCGGCATTGTAATATTCTTTGATGTAACGCATGCGAGCCGAGTTAGGCTCTTCTTTGTGGAATACAGTGGCCGCTGCCACCATGTATCTAACTTGTGGAGTTTCATAGATTTCCTTTGTTGAGCGATTACGAACAAGATACTTTTCAATTAACTGTTCAACTGCTGCATAGCTGTATTGTTCATCCTTGACATGATCAATCATGTCGTTCATGCGATTCCAATCATCTTCTGAGTACCACTCGAGCAGTTCAGGAGTGTACAGGCCAGTAGCCACATTCTTCTTCACAATCTCGTACAGGTGTGGAGGATCGTATGACCCATATACATCTTTGCGCAACATTGATAGTCGCTGTTTGCCTGCCACGTACTGATAGTTGGTGTGACCAACATCAGGATTTGACTCCACGTCAATTAAGTCTACTATGGCCCTGAGTGTGATACCGTCAATTTCTTTGGTTGTGATGCCATCATAGAAATGTAACTGTGCTTTGATCTCAATCATTGACTGACTAACATCCGCTATACCTGCACAAACCTTTGCGATCTGCGCTTGCCATTTCTCCAACGCCAGTGGCTCGCGACTGCCACTGCGTTTTTGTACTGTAATTTGCTTCATTGTTACCTAATTTGTTGTTTTATTTGCTCTTGTGTCACGCTGTGTCGATAGTTTAATACTCTCGGGCTGGTATTTACGATAGTATCCGAGTCCCAATTCAATATATATTTCTCTTTGGCAATCAGGACTAAATTGTCACTGCCCACCTCTGCAAGCACCGCATCCTGCAGATCTGGTCGATCAAGCAATGTTATAGTATACAGGATTCCCAGCCCTCTTGCAAGAGGACAATATATGTCGTCGCTCAATAATTGCCAGGGATCGGGCCAATCTGCTTGATCGTCCCAGTGCAAATGGTATGCACGCCAGGGAGTTCGAAACCACCAACTGTTGATGGCATGCAGTGCGGTTTCTGCATCAGTGGTGGAGGCTTGTTGACGGAGTTGTGTCCAACCCTCAAGCCTTTCGGCAAAAATTTTAGGCCACATTAACCGAGGTTGGTAATAGAGTAATTAATTGTGCCTGCCACTGTGTTGGTTGAAGTATAGGATATTCTCACATTGGCACCATCGGCCACTGCTGTGAGTGTGACCCCAGTTGTGCCGTTTTCTACATAATCATCAGTGTAAGAAAATCCTGTGCCAGTTGCTGCCTGTCCTTTTACCACTACCATTTGACCAGTGCGGCGTAAATCTGCACGAACTATAGTGTAATCCATTCGCAAACTGCTGATGTAGGTTCCGTCCACATAGGCCAAATTGGCTGTGGCATTGTTGGCCACAATATCTTGTATGCCAGCAATGCGATTGTAGGTACCCACGCTCAATTGATTGGCCAAGGTCAAATCTACTACATTACTTTGGTACAGTTCAATGTTGTTGACATTCATGCCAAGAGCAATGTTGTTTTTGTTGTTGAGTGCTATGCGAGGATGCAGTGCTGTGCTGAACTGTGTGGTGCGTTCAAACATGTCGCCAACACTGACATTGTTGGTTGCATCCAGATCAATTATGGGAGTAACTGGATTGCTCTGACCGTTGAAACTGTTTCCAACTTCATAGAAGGTGTTGTAGGCTGTGGCATTGAGACTGCAATTCACAATGATAATACCCTCAGCGTAGATATTGTCAAACATGTTTTGCACTATGCGCACACCAGTAGGACCCACTGGAGGAGCAACCACGTTGCCAAGATACACACCTTGGAACAAAGTATCAAATCTACAGTTGCTGACAGTGACTCCTTCAACTGCTTCGTCTGTGTTCAATCCCCAGGCCATTTTTGTAAATACGCAATTGTTCCAGACAATATTTGTACAAACATAACTGCCTTGATTGGCAAAACTCACACCGGCTGTGCCAAGGGTAGCAGTGGTAAGTGTGGCCGCAGTTCCGTTGCCTTCAAACGCCACGCAATCAAACACACAGTCTACCGCACCTTGCACCAAAGCACCGCTGGTGGGTACGTTGGTTTTAAACTTGATACTGGACATTTCCACGTGTCCCGGCGGCAATGCACCACCGGTACCAATGTTTGCACCAGTTTGTTGAAGACTGTCTGTGGTTCTGAACATGTACTCAGGCAGTGTTTCAACTCCCCAATAAGTGGTATTTCCAATTGCAATGCCAATTGGAACCGCAGCAATACTTCTATAATAAGTTCCACTATCTTCAACCAATACGCCACTGGCATAGGCAATGGTACTGGTCCAAGGTTGAACGTTGAAATTGATGATTGTGCTGTCTGATCCTTCTCCATACAGTTTGCAGTAAGGAGGAATCAACAGTGTGTCTGTGATAATGTACGTGCCAGCCGGAAAGAAAATACTACGGCGAATACTGGGATTGATATCTTGACAAAAAATCTGATCCAACGCACGATTGATATCGGCAGTGACATCTGTGATACCATCTCCAGTGGCGCCAAAATCCGTAATTACAGCATAACTGTCTAGTCTGCTTTGTAGACTTTGACTGACTGGTGTGCCTGCTGTGGCACCAGTCTGAACAGTGTAGCCTGCTGCTTCACCTTTATAGGTGTACTCAGTGGCATAGTTCAATATGTCAGAAAATTCAGTGAGAACTTCTGTGTTGCCAATGATGGGAGCGCCTTCGGCTAAGGTGCCATTGCCAATAAAAAGTTGACGGGTGTCAGTTGCCCAACCTAGTTCGGCGCTGGCCAATGGCTCGGGTAGATCATTAAATAAACCCTTGCGTTGTGTGATTCGTGATATTTGTACAATTGCCACAGTGATAGTCCTTGGATTCTATCACATATTTAGCGTGTCAAATAGTATAGCTCCACACGTTTCATCCACTCGTCTGACCAGTATTTGAACTCGTCACCTTCTATGACAAATTCTAAATATTGGGGTTTATCGTAAGAACCGTCGGGCAACAACTTGGGTTGTACAGCCATTAAGATAACACCTTGATCAATGTCAGTGCCGTGTGTTTCGTTGTGCGCGGCTGCATAGGCCGCTAGCTGAATAAAATAGTCCGAAATGTACTCTCGCTTCTTGACTTTGTTGCTTTGCTTAAAGTCCATGATTGCAGGACGACCTTTCCACAAGCCCAAGCAGTCTGTGGTTCCTGCATACAGTCCTGAGTAATACACAGGCACTTCTGTGCCCCAAAATTCATCCACATGGCATAGGCCTTGTAAAATCACTTCAGCGGCCATGAACCAACTGGGATGAGCAAAGGGATTGCCAGGTAAAGGCTTCATATCTTCTTGCAAGATATAGTGCTCTAAGTAAGCATGCATTCGTGTGCCACGATTGGCTGCTTCTGTGGTGATTTCTTGGGCACGTTTTTCGCCTACTGCTTTTTTCCAGTTTGCCAACGCTTCACGTTGGTCAGCAGGTTTTGTTTTATCAAGTATTGTGGTGACACTAGGAACTTTGCTACCGTCCGGCAAACAATAATGGCGTTTGCCCTCAATAGTGGTTCTATTAAGGGGCGTGTAATTGTATCGTTGAACTATCAAATTAAACTCTAAAACTTTCTCCGCAACCACAGCGGTCACGTTCATTGGGGTTGCGAAATTCAAAACCTTCGTTGAGCCCTTGGCGTACATAGTCCACGGTTAAGCCACGAAGGTACACATCGTCTTTGGCGCTGACCAATACCACAAAACCAGGTTGTGCATAGTTTGTGACGCCAACTTCGTCAGTGTACTCTTTGACATATTCTAGCACATAAGCAAGTCCTGAGCAACCTGTGGTTTTTACACCAAGCCGAATGCCAGCATAGCCTTTGGCTTCAACTAGTTTTTGAATTTTGTTTCGTGCAATGTCAGTGAACGAGATCATGCTTTTTGCGGTAATCTTCCACAGCGGCTTTTATCGCATCTTCAGCAAGAATAGAACAATGAATCTTGACAGGTGGCAAGGCGAGTTCTTCAGCAATCTCTGAATTTTTAAGAGCTGCGGCCTCGTCAAGCGTTCGTCCTTTAACCCACTCGGTAACAAGAGAGGATGAGGCAATCGCACTGCCGCAGCCGTAGGTTTTGAATCTTGCGTCCGTGATAATGCCATTTTCTACCTTTATTTGAAGTTTCATTACGTCTCCGCACGCCGGGGCTCCGACCATGCCTGTGCCTACATCAGGGTCATTCTTTTCGAAAGAACCTACGTTGCGTGGATTTTCATAATGATCGACTACTTGTTGTGAATATGCCATAGATTTAATCCTTACATGATTGTAAGGTATTTACACTGGATTGTCAAGAGTTTTGATTAGACTCCGCGGTCTTTGTTCATTGCCGATTTAGCGGCGGCAGCCACGATGTCCTGTGCTTTGTTTACAGGCATGGCAACATCTGGTTGTCCAGCACCTTTGAACATCAGCACACCGGTGTTCGGATCCATTGGTTCCAAAAGGTTACTGAGTGGTTCTTGGCTGACAACATCGGCCAAATTTTGGGGAGTAATGTTGATATCCAAATCATTGGCCAATTTGATAAATGCATCTTGGCTGATTTCTTTTTTGGCACTGGTATCTGTGGCCCGGCCATTGAGGAACTGCACCAAGCCTGACAATTGCGCTGGGTCAGGCGGCGGCACCATACCCATGCTACTGTCAACTTCAAATATTTTCATTATCGCTTGGCGCGGCCTAGCGCAGCAGCAGGAGGTTCAGCGCCCATTTCAGCACCCATGGCAGCATCAGCACCCATGGCATCAGCACCTGCGGCAACGCCCATGTCACCTGCAGCAGCCATGTCAGCACCTGCGGCACCCATGGCATCAGCACCAGCGGCAATGTCAGCGCCCATGGCACCAGCGGCTGCGGCACCCGACGGAGCTTGACCAGTCACAACACCAAGAGCGGCGTCGAGTTGTTGCTTGGCACCTTGAATGTTTTGCAACAGTCCAGTGAGAGCGGCTGTGGCATCTGCATTGAATTGACTTGCTTGATCAACACCAACTTGGTTCTTGATTGAGTCAACAAGAGCAGGAAGTTCTTTGAACTGTAGTTCACTAACGTCTTCCAACATGGCTTGCATCTTGTCAACCATGTCTTGAGCTGCCAACACCACTTGAGCCTGTTGAATTTCGCTTTCGTTCAATCGGCGTGCCATTCTGCGGAAGCGGCTTTCAGCCTGCATCATTGCGGCACCAGCCACTAGCTTTTGTTCTTCAGGATTCAATGTTTGACCAGCTGAACTCTTTTTAAGTGCGGCAGCCAATTTTGGATCTTTAGCAACTGCACCAGCCACAGCAGGCTTGCCGCCAGCCACAGCAGTTTGTGGAGTTGCAGGTGCGGTACCCGGTGCAGGTGTAGAACCTGGTGTGGGAGGCATGACGTTTTCTTTAAGACGTGTGCTCAGTGCCTGTTCCATCATTACCAATTGTAGATAACGTGGATTTTGTTCACTGCTGTGACGTGCAGAAGTTTGGCGATGTTCGCCTAGGATGCCACGCACTTTGCTCAGCATTGCTTTGGTTTGACCCAGTGTTAATTGGTCAAAGCGAATGCGATTACCAAAGTAACTTTCGAATACTTTGGCGATTTGCTTACTTGGCGTTGGGGCCGATAGTTCTTGCAGTTTCATTATTGAATCCCTTAATTTGCATATATTTAGCCTGATTTACACATTTTTCAAGTTCGGCAGATACCGATCCATACAGGTCTATTTTGGGTTGTATCTTCATGTTTATGATTTCATAAAATGATTCTGTGCGCCCACGTTCTCCTAGTGTCTTACGGCAGTATATATCTGCGGCAAGAGCTTGCTTTTTACGTTCTAACACTAAAATCATATTACTTAGATTGTAGTGCCCTTGCTTGTCAGCAGTACACCAGCTCATTGCTGTTTTTTTACTGCTGAAACAATGTATAACTTTGTCCCATGTACTGACACGAAATCCAGATTCAACTGGTTCAATATAGTATCTACCAAAAACTACAATGCACCCTTCTCCATCATCTATGATCAAAGAATTAATATTACGTTTGAGCTCACGCTCAGCAAATCGTTCTAACTTTTGTTCTCGGGTCATTTTAATACATAGTGAGTAACCACATAGCCCAGGGCGGCTGTTAAAAATCCAATGATTCCAATGCCCCAACCAATCAATTGGTTATTACGACTATCGGCCATTTTGTGCACCAAGGCATGCACATCCTGAATGGTGGCTTTTAATTCTGCGGTGTCTAGTTTGACATCGTCAATGCGCTGTTCTAAAGCAGTGTAACGTTGAGCACACAGTTCAACGTGCGCTTCGAGACTTTTCTTTTCAATGTCAGTGGTATCGGCCATGATTACTCCAATGCATTATTTACCGCAGTGAACCAAATATTTTGATTGTCGCCCGACGTGGTAATGGTAGGAGCCATGCTGGGTTGTTCAGTGAGATTCAGCATCATGGGCACAGATTCACAGTCCTGTTTGAGTCCAGCCAATGGATCTGTGTTGCCATAAATTTCAAACACACTTTCTGATTCTGATCTAAATTCAAACTCCCATACAGCGTCTTTTTTCACAGGTGTTGTAAGGTCCTGTGGCTGGGTTCTAAGACTTATGATCTGTAGCAGTGTTTCCCAATTACGTTGTTGATTGCGTGAATGATTCCAGTCCTGTTGATTGCGTATGGCTTGCCCAGCACGATCAACAAAAGGAATTTCGCTTGGTCTGTAGTGCCCAGTCACACCAGTGTAGCTACAGTCAAAAAGAGTTTGGCACAGGATTTTCATTCTATGAGTATTTAATGCCAAAAAGAAACCCTGGAGTTTTTACTTCCAGGGTTGCTGTGATCGCTAAACTGATTACAGGTTAGTGAAAGTAGCTGAGCCAGAAACGTTGGCTGTTGGGATGCCAATGTTCAAGCCGCCTGTGGCGTTGGCTGTTTGAGCAGCGGCAACCAAAGTAGCTGTGGTGTACGCACCGCTTGGATAGATAGCCAAGTTGATTGTACCAGCTGTAGCACCAGCTTGGTAAATTGCGATGGTACCGTTTTGTTGAACGGCTGTCAACACGTTGTTCAAGTAACCGTTGACGTTACCAGCGTTGGTAAGTGCAGCGTTAGCTGTCAATGTGAAGAAGTCCAACTTTGGACCTTGAATTTGAACTGGACCTTGAGCGGCTACGTTGGCTGTGCCAGCGATGGTGCCGTTTGCAACGTCTAGTGCAAATACTGGTTGTGTAGTACCGTTAACTTTTGTAAAAACTGCCATGATTTTCTCCTTAATATGTGACCACTGTGGGTCTGCTTTTATTTAGTCAAAACGGAAAAATCACGCCTGTTGAGGATTGTTTTGTAGTCTGTTTTGAGCGGCAAACGCATTGGGGTCAAATCTACTGACCATTTTAGCATAGCCAGCAGGAGTGGCCATGACCCAACCTTCTTGCCCGGGATACTCAGCATCGGCCTGTTGTTTTATGTACATTTTTAGATCGTGCAACAAAACAAACGCTGTAAACGCTGCCGCCAGTGCTGGTGTGTTTGAACTTGGGCTGTTTAAGTATTCCACAATGTTGCGGAACTTTTGTGGTGTTACTTTTGTCTGCAACCAATCACCAAATTCAGGCAACAATGTAGCACCATTGAGTGGTGTACCTACTTTGGTATTGATAAAATCCACACACAACTTTGCTAGATCTGTGATCTTGTGTGCTCGCAGTTCAGCAGGGTTGAACAGAGTGTCAATGGCATTGCCTTGAGTTTTTACCAACTGTTTAAGTTGTTTTTCAGCGTTGGTTTCAGTTTTCAACTGACTGGGAGTTGCAGGCCTTTCCAACATCAGTCCAGGAACTGGGTTGAATGCCACACCACCCAGAGGTTGACGTGGCTCACCGGCGTCAGCATACATTGAGTGTACCGCAATGCCAATATCAGAGTTGCCAATTCTTTGTCCCAGCGCACTTGTAACTGGAATTTTGTATTCTATGGTGTTGGGACGGAAAACATAGTTGCCAGCCACCACAGGTGGTGTTTGCATGTACAGCAAATCGCCCTTGACATAGCCACGGAAGTTGGGTGGCAATGCAGCGTCTAATATCGGAAACAATGTGGTGTATATCTGTATCAACTCAGTTCGGTCACCTGAGCGAGTACTTTGTATCTTGGCCATCATGTCCGGACTTGTGGCCAGGCCGTCATAGCCTTTGGCTTCAAATCCTGAACCATCTGTGAGTACAAATTCACCTGTACTGGGTTTACGTCCAAATATCACAGCAGGTTTACCGTCCCATTTGGCGCTGGTATATTTGGGAACTTCTGTGGCATGTTTAACAATTGCCAATGCGTCCCTGATGCCTTGTGTGCCTTTGCGAAACACAAGATCTTCTAAGTGTTCAATGCCTTTGGCCCGGCCGCCCACACCGGCCTGTTCCGCTTCTACAAGAGCAACATAGCCACGGTTTACAATGCGGTCACGTAGACGTGCTAAGAAGTTTACGTCGCTTTCAGCAACACCTGTTTCAGGCTCTTGTAGGCCATCACGTTTGATATATTCACGGAAGTCTGCTAATTTTGCGTCGCGGTCAGGATCCATGGCCAAGGCTTTGTAAATGCTTTCCACTGTGGCCAATTGCCGACGATCATAGTTGGGGCCTAACAATATGCCAGCGGCTTCGTCAGGATCCATGGTCACTGTCTTTTCTGTTTGACGACTGATGATACCTTTGGCACTGGCTTTGAGTCCCAGTGCTTTGGCCACCGAACTCATGAGAATGTTGCGATACATGCCTTTGTAAGATGAGCCTGCGCCACCACCCAACCAGAATGTTCCCCATTCCATGTTGGGCATGAACATAAAGTCTGTTTGTGCGTAGCCACGCTTGGGATCACCTTGAATGGGTGTTTTAAAATGCACTGCTTCGCCTGTGAGTTTGGTCCATTCTCGGGGGTCTTGTTTGTTTTGTCTTGCCCAGTTGTCCAACAGGCCTTTGAGTTCGGCCTTGGTAATTTCGTTGGCATCCACAGCAAGATCCAAGTCGCCAGAGTCTGCTTTGCGCCCAGTTGAACCCAGCCACTTTACAGGAATGCCTGACTCGTCTTTGACTTCTGTTAAATCCAAGCCAGTGAGACGTTCCAGCCAAGCCACTGTGCTGGGAATTTCCGACTTTTGAATACGACGTGTGACTGGTTGGCCTTGCGAGTCTTTGAATACATTACCGCCTTCTTGTAAAAACATTGTGTGTCCTATTACCTTTTCAACCCGAGCATTTGTGCCAACAGTGCAGCCTCTGCAGGATCGGCAGCAGCTTCTCGCCCGGCTAGAATATCAGCGTCAGTATATTTTAATTTATCTGCTAGAGCTCGTTGCTGAGGGGTTAGACTGATTGCGCCTGTTCTTCCACCGCGGCCGCCACCTGATTTGGTATCGTAGGCCGCTATGTTTTGTGCTGGCAATACTCCCATGCCAACCAAATTAGTAAACAAATTTGCCACAGCTTTGGAGTCAGTATTTTGCAGTGTAGCGTTGTAAATTGCATCAATTGATTTGTCAATGTCTGCCACAATCTTGTCAGCATAAAGTTTTTGCTGTGGGTCACCGATATAGGTTGGCAAAACCTTGTAGTTTGATCCTTGACGCCCAATCATCTTGTTAACTAGATCTTCAAGATTGGTTTTGAGGCTTGTAATACTGGGCTGTGAGACTTGGCTGAGACTGGTAGGGGGATTGCCGCTGGAATCTTTGGAATTGGCCAGGAAGTTTTGCACAGTTTGTTGCCAGGCAGTTTGCATAGTAGTTGCAAGTGTTTTGGCTGCAGAACTGTTGGCCAAGTCTTGGAACCCTTGTTCACGATCTTGGGTATCTCCATACTTTGGTGTTATATCTGTACCAAATGCCTGAGTCATTAGATTTTTACCCAAAGCAGATCCTATACCGCCTGCTACCGCCTGTGCGCCGCCTATTGCACCGGCCACACTGGCTTCATTGACTTTGCGAGGGCGGGTTAATTCATGTATCTGCATTGGTTCTTCTCACTGATCGGCTGAATTTTCCAGCGTCTTTGGTTCTTATGGCATTGAGCAATTTTCTAGTGAGATTTTCTGCTTGCTCACTGCCAAATTCCTGCTCAATTTGCTCAATCAAACGGATAGCACTGGATATGATACTGTCCGCTCGGGTTTCGATTATTAGGCGGCGATCACGCTCCACATATAACGAGTCTAATTCTTCTAACAAACTGCGTGTCTTTTTCTGCATTATTCACGGGCCTTTGGATTATTTAGTGCATCTCAAGTTCAAATAAATATCTACTATACAGGAATACCTATGACAAGTCAAATCAACCCAAACAACGTAGATGGCACTTACCCAGTGGCCGGGCAGCCCAACAACACACAAGGCTTCCGGGACAATTTTACCAATATCAAGACCAACTTCAGTTATGCAGAAACTGAAATCACTGATTTGCAAAGCAAGGCTGTGCTGAAATCTGCGCTGTCGGGCACTACGTTGGACAACAACATGGCGGATAATTTGATTTATGCTGTCAAATTAAACGATGTCAGTTATACATATTTGCCGCTGACTGCTACTTCTGGTTCTATTGACATTGACTATAGTGCTGCAGGGTTTCAACAAATCAGCACCACAGGTTCAATAAGTTTGAGTTTTAGCAATTGGCCTGTGTCAGGATCTGCTGGCACTGTGCGAGTGGGAATCAATGTTACCAACACTGCGCACACTGTTACATTGCCAGCTGCGGTTAGCCAAGGAGTCTCTACCATTGGCGGTATATCTCCTGGAACCCCGGGTGTGTCAAACACCATTACATTCAGTGCAATTGGAAATTATGCTTTTGAATTTGTTACCATCGATGGTGGCACAACTATTTGGATATTTGATGACAGTCGTGCTCCTGGTATTATTCCTGCACCAATAAAATTTACCAACACTACTGTAAGTACTAGCACCACTACAGGTGCTGTAGTAATAACAGGTGGCGTAGGTATTGGTGGCAATTTGAACGTGGGCGGAATTTCTGCATTCAGCGGCAACATTACTGGCAATCTCACTGTTACTGGTAACGTAGCCGCTGGTAATATCAGTAGTGCAGGCTTGATCAGCTCTGTTGGAGTTTCAAGCTCAGGTAACATTGCTAGCACAGGACGTATTCAATCTACCAGTCCTTCGGGCGGTGTGGGCTATGCCACAGGCGCAGGCGGTACAGTGAGTCAAGGTGGTAACAAATCTACAGGGGTTACACTGAACACTGCTACGGGGCAAATTACCATGCAGAATACAAACTTGGCAGCAGATACCACTGTGAGTTTTACACTGACCAACAGCAATCTTGACGGTACAGACTTAATGGTTATCAATCATGTCAGTGGCGGTACCGCTGGTGCCTATACATTTAACGTAGCTTGTAATACCGGAAGTGCTGTAATTTCTGTTCGCAACGTCACTGCTGCTACATTAGGCGAAGCATTGGTTCTTCGATTTGCTGTGATCAAAGGTGCAATCACTTAATTTGATTTGATCTGACCCAGCAGTTGTTTTAGTTTTGCACTTTGAACATCTGCACTCACTTTAGGCCCCTGCTCCCATGCAGGGGTTCCTGTGGGACGTTCCCATTTTGGAGCAGTTCCTTCGTCACCGGCGTCAGCAGCCTTGACTTGACTCTTGGCTTTGATTGAGTCCATGATGGAACTTTGGGGCTTGTTGTAGCCTGTACCTTCGTCTCCGCCTTCATCAGTAATGCGCATAGTTTCAATGTTGTACTCCAAGTCGATTTTTTGACCAACGCCGGTCGAGCTTCGTGACTTCATACACTGGATTTGGTATTTGCCACGTTCCTTCATTGCTCGGCTTGTAAAAATGCCGAACACGTTATCTGCGGTGTTTATCTTGGAAATACCACCCGATATGTGCGAGTGATCAAATTCAATCTCTTCAACTGCACTACGATTCAACTGCGAAGCAGTGACCATTAGCACACCCAATTCCTTGGCCAAGTTGCGTAGTTCTTCTGAAACATACTTGTCTTTCACAAACAAGTCATTGGGACTAACTTTAGCACTCACAGGCATCAGCAAATCCAAATAGTCAATCATCACAAAGTCCACTCGCTTGCCTGTTTGAATTTGATACTCTTTCAAATAAGCACGAATGTCATTGATGTTGCTTTGTGCCGGTAAGCCTTTGACCTGATAGTTGCCGCTCTTCTTGGCCACAAGTTTGACCTTGAGTTCAGTTGTGTCCATGTCGCGACGGATGTCTTTGGTGCTCATGTTGGTTAGCATAGCATCTGTACGCAAACTTGTGAGTTCTTCTGACAGTTCCAATGTGATGTACACGCCACTAAGTCCTTGCTGTAGCCAATTCAGTGCAATGTTCATCATCACAAGCGATTTGCCCGAGCCAGATCCACCTGCAAAAATGTTCAGTTCGCCACGGCTAAATCCACCATACAGCAATCTGTCCAGTTGTGGCCAACCTGTGCTTACTTGTCCGCCCGAGTTGAAGTATTTCTCAATGCGAGCCTTAGGATCAGCAAAGTAGTCTGTGCCCATGTCTTTAGTG
>JACCEE010586603.1_pt1 | contig 12936 bp, 7 predicted proteins | sample 7449931 | NCBI WGS metagenome assembly JACCEE01 (sample SAMN15323457, study PRJNA562643) | freshwater metagenome | isolation source: river surface water | place: USA:Blue River Watershed | collected 2017-08-19 | reverse complement strand
GTGGCGACATCGTGGCCCTGGGCAAGTCCCTGAAAGTGGTGACCGACCGCCTGGAGCGCGAGCTGCCTGCCGGGATGCAGTTGCTGCAAGTGCAGGATCAGCCCAGTGCGGTGACCCGCTCGGTCAATGAGTTTGTGAAGGTGTTGATTGAGGCGGTGGTGATTGTGCTGGCGGTCAGTTTCTTGAGCCTGGGCCTGCACCGCAACCCCAACGGGCGCGGGCTGCGCAGCTTCACGCTGGATGTGCGCCCTGGCCTGGTGGTGGGCATCACCATTCCGCTGGTGCTGGCCGTCACGTTTCTGGCCATGCACTACTGGGGCATTGGGCTGCACAAAATCTCGCTGGGCTCGCTCATCATTGCGCTGGGCTTGCTGGTGGACGATGCCATCATTGCCGTGGAAATGATGGTGCGCAAGCTGGAGGAGGGCTACACCATGTTCCGCGCCGCCACCTTTACCTGGGATGCCACCGCCATGCCCATGCTGACGGGCACGCTGATCACGGCCACCGGCTTTTTGCCCATCGGCCTGGCCAAGTCATCGGTGGGCGAATACACATTTGCCATTTTTGCCGTCACCGTCATCGCGCTGGTGTTGTCGTGGGTGGCGGCGGTGATGTTTTTGCCTTACCTGGGGGTGAAGCTGCTCAAGGTCAAACCCCATTTGGGTGACAGCCACGAGGTGTTTGATGGCCCGTTGTATGTGCGGTTTCGCGCTTTGGTTGACTGGTGTGTGCAGCACCGCTGGATCACCATCGGTGCCACCGTGCTGACATTTGCGCTGGGCATTGCGGGCATGGGCAAGGTGCAGCAGCAGTTCTTCCCCGATTCAAGCCGCCCTGAAATTCTGGTGGATTTGTGGTTGCCCGAAGGCAGCAGCTTTGCTCTGAATGAATCGGTGGCCAAGCGGGTAGAGGCCCGCCTGGCACAAGAGCCGGGTATCAGCACGGTGAGCACCTGGGTGGGCTCGGGCGTGCCGCGCTTTTATTTGCCGCTGGATCAGACCTTCCCGCAAACCAATGTCTCCCAGCTCATCGTGCTGCCCAAAGATTTGGCCACGCGCGAGACGCTGCGCAAGCAAATCCCCGCCTTGCTGGCCACCGAGTTTCCCGAGGTACGGGGGCGCGTCAAGCTGCTGCCCAACGGGCCGCCTGTGCCTTATCCGGTTCAGTTCAGGGTGGTGGGCCCCGATCCGCTGGTGCTGCGCGGACTGGCCGATCAGGTCAAAGTGGCCATGCGAGCCAACACCAACACGCGCGGCGTGAACGACAACTGGAACGAGGCGGTCAAGGTGTTGCGCCTGGATGTGGATCAGGCCAAAGCACGGGCACTGGGGGTGAGCAGCCAGTCCATCGCGCAGGCGGCCAAAACTATTCTCAGCGGAGCGACCGTGGGCCAGTACCGCGAGGGCGACAAACTGATCGACATCGTGTTGCGCCAGCCTCTGGACGAGCGCGATGCCATCAGCGACTTGGGCAATGCCTATCTGCCCACTGCCAGCGGAAAGAGCATTCCGCTGCTGCAAATTGCCACGCCTGTGTTCACTTGGGAGCCGGGTGTGATGTGGCGTGAGGGCCGTGAATACGCCATCACGGTGCAGTCGGATGTGATTGAGGGCATGCAGGGGGCCACGCTCACGGCGCAATTGCTGCCCGAATTGAAGCAGATGGCCCAGCAGTGGCTGGCCCAGGGGCTGGTTGGCTACAAGATCGAAGTGGCCGGTGCAGTGGAGGAGAGCAGCAAGGGCTCATCGTCGATTGCGGCGGGCATGCCCGTGATGCTGTTCATCACCTTCACGCTGCTCATGCTGCAACTGCACAGTTTCAGCCGGGCGCTGCTGGTGTTCCTGACCGGGCCTTTGGGGCTGGCGGGTGTGGCTGCAGCCCTGCTGCTGCTCAATCGTCCGTTCGGTTTTGTGGCCTTGCTGGGTGTGATTGCGCTGATGGGCATGATCATGCGCAACTCGGTCATTCTGATTGACCAGATCGAGCAGGACAGGGCCAACGGCGTGCCAGCGTGGGATGCGGTGGTGGAGTCGGCTGTGCGCCGGATGCGGCCCATTGTGCTGACGGCAGCGGCGGCTGTGCTGGCCATGATTCCACTCTCACGCAGTGTGTTCTGGGGGCCAATGGCCGTCGCCATCATGGGCGGGCTGGTTGTGGCCACGGTGCTCACCTTGCTGGCTCTGCCTGCGATGTATGCAGCCTGGTTCAAAGTGAGGCGGGAATCTGCTGCCCCTGACCCGGCTTTGACTGGGGCCTGAGCGGTTGCTCAGCGTGGTGGCTGGCCGGTTTGTCGAGCAAGCTAGAATAGAAGGTTAGCCGTCATGAGGTACTGACTGATTGGTCATTTATAACCAGTCAGCATCACCCATTTCAGGATGCGCGGGTGGCGAAATTGGTAGACGCACCAGGTTTAGGTCCTGACGGTGGCAACACTGTGGGGGTTCGAGTCCCCCCCCGCGCACCACTCATATTTTCAAAAAGCCCCAGAGGTGATGTCCACCCTGAGGCTTTTTTCCCTACACAAGGAGATTCGCATGGCAGTGACTGTTGAAACCCTGGACAAGCTCGAACGCAAAATCACGCTTTCGCTGGCCGTGACCGACATCCAGAAAGAAGTGGGCGTTCGCCTCAAAAAGATGGCACGCCAGGTAAAAATGGACGGTTTCCGTCCCGGCAAAGTACCCATGAACGTTGTGGCCCAACGCTACGGCTATTCGGTTCAGTACGAAGTGCTGAATGACAAAGTGGGTGAAGCCTTCTCCAATGCCGCCAACGAAGCCCAACTGCGCGTGGCAGGCACACCCAGCATCACTGAAAAAGAAGGTGCGCCTGAAGGTACGTTGCAGTTTGATGCTGTGTTCGAGGTGTATCCAGAAGTCATCATCCACGACCTGGCTGCTGCTGAAATTGAAAAAGTCACCGCTGAAGTGAGCGACAGCGCCATCGACAAAACGCTGGACATTCTGCGCAAGCAACGCCGCACATTCGCCCAGCGCTCGGTGGATGCCGAAGCCCAGGATGGCGACCGCGTGACCATTGACTTTGAAGGCAAGATCGACGGTGAGCCTTTTGCCGGTGGCAAAGCCGCTGATTTCCAGTTTCTGGTCGGCGAAGGCCAGATGCTCAAAGAGTTTGAAGATGCCGTGCGCGGCATGAAGTCAGGTGAAAGCAAAACTTTCCCCCTGAGCTTCCCAGCCGATTACCACGGCAAGGATGTGGCTGGCAAAGTGGCCGATTTCCTGGTCACGGTCAACAAAATTGAAGCCGCTCACTTGCCTGAAGTGGATGAGGCATTTGCCAAGTCCCTGGGCATTGCCGATGGCACCGTGGAAGGCCTGCGTGGCGACATCCGCAATAACCTGGAGCGCGAAGTCAAGTCTCGCCTGCAGGCCCGCAACAAGCAAGCTGTGATGGATGCCCTGGTGTCCAAGGCTGAACTGGATCTGCCCAAGGCCAGCGTCAAGGCTGAACTGGAGCGCCTCGTTCAAGGTGCCCGTGCAGACTTGAAGCAGCGCGGCATTGCCGATGCTGAAACCACAGAAATTCCTGAGGAAATTTTTGCACCTCAAGCCGAACGCCGCGTGCGTTTGGGTTTGGTTGTGGCAGAGCTGGTGCGTGGAAATAACCTGCATGCAACGCCTGACCAAATCAAAAATCACATCCATGAACTGGCTGCATCGTATGAAAAGCCTGCAGATGTGGTTCGCTGGTACACCACAGATGACCGCCGCATGGCTGAGGTGGAAGCCGTGGTTATCGAGAGCAATGTGACCGACTTCGTGTTGTCCAAAGCCAATGTGACCAGCAAGGAAATCAGTTTTGACGAGTTGATGGGACAAGGCTGAATGGAGAAAGAACAGGTCACAGGGTGATCCGTTCTTTTGAACAAAAAAAGGCGGCCTCACAGCCGCCTTTTTTGATTTTCCGCCTTGTAAAGGGGTGTCTTGACCCCCAGTTTTGATCAAGTCAGTCAGTTGGTTAAAGTACATCCTCAAGTTATTGGAGATTCAATGAACGCACTCGATACACAAGCCTTGGGCATGGTTCCCATGGTGATTGAACAGTCAGGCCGTGGTGAGCGCGCTTATGACATCTATTCGCGTTTGCTCAAGGAGCGCGTTGTTTTTCTCGTGGGCCCTGTCAATGACCAGAGTGCCAACTTGGTTGTGGCCCAACTGCTGTTTTTGGAGAGTGAAAATCCGGATAAGGATATTTCCTTCTACATCAACTCACCCGGCGGTTCTGTGAGTGCGGGCATGTCGATTTTTGACACCATGAACTTCATCAAGCCCGATGTTTCCACTCTCTGCATGGGCATGGCTGCCAGCATGGGGGCGTTTCTGCTCGCAGCGGGTGCCAAGGGCAAGCGGTTTTCGTTGCCCAACTCTCGGGTGATGATTCACCAGCCTTTGGGTGGAGCCCAAGGCCAAGCGACCGACATTGAGATTCATGCACGTGAAATCCTGCGGTTGCGTGGCGAGTTGAACAACATTCTGGCGGAAAGAACGGGCCAGTCGTTGGAGAAAATCGAGCGTGATACCGAGCGTGATTACTTCATGTCGGCAAACGAGGCACAAGCGTATGGCCTGATTGACAAGGTTATTTCAAAGCGCGGTGTCACCGCCTGATGAATTTCCCGCTTGGTATCGGCATTCTGGTTACGGCCAGTGAGCCGATGCAGACAGTACAGTGATTACACAGCCTGGCCTTTTGCGTGCCGGGCGTTATGCATATTGCAGGATGACCACATGGCCGAAAAAAAAGGCACCACCGGCGAGAAACCGCTCCTCTGTTCGTTTTGCGGCAAGAGCCAGCACGAAGTTAAAAAACTGATTGCCGGCCCGTCGGTGTTCATTTGCGACGAGTGCATTGACCTGTGCAACGACATCATCCGTGATGAGTTGCCAGGCTCGGAGCCCACAGATGTGGCCAGTGCCAGTGGCTTGCCCACTCCAGCAGAGATCAAGCAGAATTTGGACAACTATGTGATTGGCCAGGAAACGGCCAAACGCGCACTGGCCGTGGCGGTCTATAACCACTACAAACGGTTGCGGCACAAGGAGTCCAGCCAAAAGACGGATGTCGAGCTGGCCAAAAGCAACATCTTGCTGGTCGGCCCCACCGGCTCGGGCAAAACCTTGCTGGCTCAGACCTTGGCCCGCATGCTGGATGTGCCTTTTGTGATGGCCGATGCCACCACCCTGACCGAGGCGGGTTATGTTGGCGAGGACGTTGAAAACATCATCGCCAAGCTGCTGCAAACCTGCAATTACGATGTTGCCAAGGCACAGCGGGGCATTGTCTACATTGATGAAATCGACAAGATCACCCGCAAGGCAGACAACCCGTCGATCACCCGCGATGTTTCGGGTGAAGGTGTTCAGCAGGCCCTGCTCAAAATGGTGGAGGGCACCATGGCTTCCATTCCGCCTCAAGGCGGTCGCAAGCATCCCAATCAAGACTTCATTCAGGTGGACACGACCAACATTTTGTTTATTTGTGGTGGTGCGTTTGCAGGGATTGAAAAGATTGTTGAAAACCGCACAGAGGCATCTGGCATTGGTTTCGGTGCAGCTGTTCGAAGCAAGCAGCAGCGAAGCATTTCCGAAACGTTCAAAGTCATTGAGCCGGAGGATCTCATCAAATACGGTTTGATTCCTGAACTTGTAGGCCGTTTACCCGTGGTTGCCGCCCTGGAGGAACTGACCGAAGATGCACTGATCGACATCCTGACTCAGCCGCGCAACGCGGTTGTCAAGCAGTTTGCAACCTTGATTTCGCTGGAAGGCGCTGAACTCGATGTCCGGCCTGGCGCGTTGCGCGCAATTGCAAAAAAAGCATTGGCACGCAAAACAGGCGCACGCGGATTGCGCTCCATTCTGGAGCAAGCGCTCATCAACACCATGTTTGATCTTCCCGGCCTGAGTAACGTGGACAAAGTGGTGGTGGATGCATCCACCGTCGAAGAAGGAACCCCACCCTTGCTGGTTTACCGCGAAGCGGCCATGCAGGCTTGATTGATCTGCCATACCGTATTTGCCCAAAATGAAAGACAAACCCATGCCAGCACAAAAGACATTGCCAGCAGAGTCCGTGACTCTGCCGTTGTTGCCACTTCGTGATGTGGTGGTGTTCCCGCACATGGTCATTCCTCTCTTTGTAGGGCGACCAAAAAGCATCAAGGCTTTGGAAATTGCGATGGAGTCCGAGCGTCGCATCATGCTGGTGGCACAGAAGGCTGCGGCCAAAGAGGAGCCATCAGCGTCCGACATGTTTGACATGGGCTGTGTTGCCACCATTTTGCAATTGTTGAAATTGCCCGATGGCACTGTCAAGGTGCTGGTTGAAGGTGTGCAGAGAGCCAAAGTGACATCGGTGCTGGATAACAGCACGCACTTCACAGCCGAGGTTCTTCCGGTTGAAGTTGCAAACAACCTGATGCCCGCCCAATTGACTGAGGTGGAAGCTTTGCGCCGTGCGGTGATGCAGCAGTTTGATCAATACGTCAAGCTGAACAAAAAAATTCCATCTGAAATCCTCACATCCATCGCCAGCATCGATGATCCGGGCCGCTTGGCAGACACCATTGCTGCCCACCTGCCCCTGAAATTGGAGTTGAAGCAGGAGGTGTTGGAGCTGGATCCGGTGCAGGAGCGTCTGACGAATTTATTTCAGCAGTTGGAGCGTGAAGTGGACATTCTGACCGTGGATAAAAAAATCCGTGGTCGTGTCAAGCGCCAGATGGAAAAAAACCAGCGTGATTTTTATTTGAATGAGCAGGTCAAGGCCATTCAGAAAGAGCTGGGCGAGGGCGAAGACGGTGCCGATGTAGATGAGATTGAGAAAAAAATCAAACTCGCCAAAATGCCGGTTGATGCCCGCAAAAAAGCGGAGGCTGAGCTGAAAAAACTCAAGCTCATGTCACCGATGTCCGCCGAAGCGACTGTGGTGCGCAATTACATTGATGTGTTGGTTGCATTGCCTTGGAGCAAAAAAACCAAAATCAAGCACGATTTGCCCAATGCGGAAGAGGTGTTGAACCAAGATCACCACGGGCTTGAAAAAGTCAAGGATCGCATTCTTGAATATCTTGCCGTGCAGCAGCGTGTGGACAAGCTCAAGGCCCCGATTCTTTGTCTGGTGGGCCCTCCTGGGGTTGGCAAAACATCGCTGGGTCAATCCATAGCCAAAGCCACAGGGCGCAAGTACGTGCGCATGGCATTGGGTGGAATGCGTGATGAAGCCGAAATTCGGGGTCATCGCCGCACCTACATTGGTGCGTTGCCGGGCAAGGTTTTGCAAAGTCTGACCAAAGTGGGTACGCGCAATCCGCTGTTCTTGCTGGATGAAATCGACAAGCTGGGCACCGACTTTCGGGGTGATCCTTCCAGTGCGTTGCTGGAGGTGCTTGATCCGGAGCAGAACCACACTTTTGGCGATCACTATGTTGAAGTCGATTTCGATCTCAGCGATGTGATGTTTGTGGCCACCTCCAACTCCATGAACATTCCTTCGGCGTTGCTCGACCGGATGGAAGTGATCCGTTTGAGTGGGTACACCGAAGACGAAAAGGTGAACATTGCCATCAAGTACCTGCTGCCCAAACAGCTTGAAAACAACGGTCTCAAAGACGGTGAAATGACGGTGTCTGAAGATGCCATCCGCGACATCGTGCGCTACTACACCCGGGAAGCCGGTGTGCGCTCGCTGGAGCGGGAAGTTTCCAAAATTTGCCGCAAGGTGGTCAAGGGCCTGTTACTGAAAAAGTATCAGCCGCTGGTTCAGATTGGCAGCGACAACCTCAGCGATTTTCTGGGTGTGCGCAAGTTCACCTATGGCCGTGCCGAGCAGCAAAATCAGGTCGGCCAGGTGGTTGGCTTGGCTTGGACGGAGGTGGGTGGCGATTTGTTGACCATCGAGACGGCGTTGATGCCTGGCAAGGGCATCATTACCCGCACCGGTTCGCTGGGTGATGTGATGAAAGAGTCGGTGGAGGCTGCACGCACAGTCATCCGCAGCCGTGCCAGATCACTCGGGATCAAGGATGAGTTGTTTGAAAAGCGTGACATGCACATCCATGTGCCCGATGGAGCCACGCCCAAAGACGGGCCGAGTGCGGGCGCTGCGATGGCCACGGCACTGGTGTCTGCGCTGACGGGTATTCCTGTGCGTGGTGATGTGGCCATGACCGGCGAAATCACCCTGCGTGGTGAAATCACCGCCATCGGTGGCTTGAAAGAAAAGCTGTTGGCCGCGCTGCGTGGAGGCATCAAAACGGTGCTCATTCCAGAAGACAACGTCAAAGACTTGGCAGAGATACCTGATAACGTCAAGTCTGTGCTGGATATTGTGCCTGTGCGCTGGATTGACAAAGTGCTGGAAATGGCCTTGGAGCGTTTGCCCACTCCTTTGCTGGATGATGAAGTTGCTTCGACAGGCGGCTTGGCTGATACCACTGTGGTTGGCTTGTCTGATCACCGTCCTCACTGAGATTGGTTGGAGTTCAGTGTGAACAGGTTTGGGGCCTGAAAAGCTGTTACAATAGCGTCATTGCAGCAAACGCTGTTTGATGAATGCGGGAATAGCTCAGTTGGTAGAGCGATACCTTGCCAAGGTATAGGTCGCGAGTTCGAATCTCGTTTCCCGCTCCAGTTTTTCAAAGGGAAGCAATAGCTTCCCTTTTTCATGGAAAAGCCATGATCATGGCGCGGTAGCAAAGCGGTTATGCACCGGATTGCAAATCCGATTAGCCCGGTTCGACTCCGGGCCGCGCCTCCACTGAAAATTGTGAATCTCAGTGCCCCACTGCGTATGTTGATGGGGCTTTTTTGTTTCACAATGAACCCCGGCCTCGATGGTGAAATTGGTAGACACAGCGGACTTAAAATCCGCCGCTTTCCTGAATAAGGGGCGTACCGGTTCGACCCCGGTTCGAGGCACCACCGCTCAATCATCAATGCCTAACCCAAACAGTTCAGGCCACGGGAAGTAACATCCATGATGTACAACGCACCCTTTGAAATTCATGTGCATGGTGATGTACCCTTGCGTTCAGATGTTGCGCTGGCGCAGGTACAGGAAGCTCTTAAGCCATTGTGGAAATACGCTGGAGCCAAATCACTCGCAGCGGGTGCCCGCAGCAAGTACGAAGAAGAACCCGGCATCCGCTTCAATGCGAAGGAGCATCTGCTGCAGATGTGCTGGACAGTCGTTGGTGATGATGATTTCCGGCAGGTGATGGAAGAGGCCTGCATGGGCTTGAATGACATTGCTTCAGAAGGGGCACCCATTGAAGTGTCTTTTTACGATGCAGCCTTCGATGACAATGAAGAGGATGATGGCAACCAAGAAGAGTCTCGTGACGACTTCATGATGTGTTTTGTCGGGCCGACACCAGCTGCCATTCTCCAGATCCAGCGTGACATGTTGGTTCGTGATGTCGCGCATCTCATGGAGCGCCATTTTGAGGCAGACGAATTGGGGCCAGTTGTTCAGGCGATTGACCAGTTGTTTACCAGTCGGTTCGATGCCTTGCTGAATTCCATGCAACTTGGCAAGCCACCACGCGGCTCAGGTGGTGGATCAGCAGGACATGGCGGGGGACGTAAGCCTCGGCATTTGCACTGATTTCTTTACCCTGCGACACCTGATAAGTCAGGCTGGGTAGCTGAGCTGCACCAGCGCTGCATGGCTGCTTCTACTGGGGCAGTTTTTGCCGAGCTTTGGCATGTGATGAGTCCTGAATGGGGTAGGCGAGAGAGCAGATGGTGCTTGTTTAGCAAGCGTTCCAGCTGCTTGGCAATGCCTTCTCCGGGATCCACCAGGGCCACGCCCTGTCCAATCACTTGCTTCAGCTCAGGGCTGACCAGTGGGTAATGGGTGCAGCCCAGCACCAATGTATCTATTTCGCCTGCGTGATGACCAAAGTGCCCCATTGCTTGGGTGTGACTTGTCAGAAGTGAGTGGATGCTGGCGACATCCTGGCGTTCAATGGCCAATGCCAAGCCATCGCATGCCCTCACTACAAATTCGGCTTGATCTGCCACACTCTGGAGTAGGCGTTGAAATTTCAGGCTTGACACGGTTCTGCGCGTAGCCATGATGCCGATTTTTCGGGTTTGACTGAGGGCCAGTGCGGGTTTGATGCCTGGCTCTATACCCACGATTGGCAAATCCGGGTATTGATCTCTGAGAATGTGGATGGCCTCGGCCGTGGCTGTGTTGCAGGCCACAACCAAGGCTTTGATCCCATGCTTTGCGATCAATTCAGCCGTGATGGCCTGGGCCCGAGCAATCACGTACTCAATGGACTTTTCGCCATAGGGCGCATGGGCACTGTCTGCAAAGTAAACCCAGTTTTCGTGTGGTAGCCAGCGGTGCAGCACACGAAGCACACTGATGCCGCCAATGCCACTGTCGAAAACACCAACGGGTGCATCACACCGCTGAGTCAATGCGGTGGCAGGTACCGCATCGACAGCAACAGTGAGGGAATCAAGCACCTGCATCAGGCCTGGTTCAGTGGCACACCCTTGAATTCGCCCGAAGCAATGCGTTTTTGCCATTCGGCTGGCCCTGTGATGTGTGCGCTGGTGCCACCGGCATCCACGGCCACGGTCACGGGCATGTCCACCACATCAAACTCATAAATGGCTTCCATGCCCAAGTCAGCAAAGCCGACGACTTTGGCATGTTTGATGGCTTTGGACACCAAGTACGCCGCACCACCCACAGCCATGAGATAGGCGGATTGGTGCTTTTTGATGGCTTCAATGGCAACTGGGCCGCGCTCCGCCTTGCCCACCATCGCAATCAGCCCTGTTTTGGCCAACATCATTTCGGTGAAGCCGTCCATGCGGGTCGCTGTTGTGGGGCCGGCGGGGCCTACTGCTTCGCCTTGGACGGGATCAACAGGGCCAACGTAGTAAATGACGCGGTTGGTGAAGTCCACAGGCAGCGGCTCGCCCTTGGCCAGCATGGTCTGGATGCGTTTGTGGGCAGCATCGCGGCCCGTCAGCATCTTGCCATTGAGCAGCAAGGTGTCACCGGGTTTCCAGCTCGCCACTTCAGCGGGGGTGAGTGTGTTCAGGTCAACTTTCTTGCTCTTGACGTAGTCGGGAGTCCAAGCCACGTTGGGCCACAGATCCAGGCTTGGCGGATCAATGTAGGTGGGGCCGCTGCCATCCAACACAAAGTGGGCGTGGCGTGTGGCGGCGCAGTTGGGGATCATGGCCACTGGTTTGCTGGCGGCATGGGTGGGGTACATCTTGATCTTGACATCCAGCACGGTGGTCAAGCCGCCCAAACCTTGGGCACCTATGCCCAATGCATTCACTTTTTCATGCAACTCCAGCCGCATTTCCTCTACCTTGCTCAGCGGCTCACCTTTGGCAGCTTTGGCTTGTAGCTCGTACATGTCCAGGTCGTCCATCAGGCTTTCCTTGGCCATCAGCACGGCTTTTTCAGCGGTACCACCAATGCCGATGCCCAGCATGCCGGGTGGGCACCAGCCAGCACCCATGGTGGGAACGGTTTTCAGCACCCAGTCCACCACGCTGTCGCCAGGGTTGAGCATGACCATCTTGCTCTTGTTTTCAGAGCCGCCCCCTTTGGCTGCAACAGTCACTTCAACCGTGTTGCCGGGTACGATTTCCGTGAAGATGACGGCTGGCGTATTGTCTTTGGTGTTTTTGCGCTCAAACTGAGGGTCGGCCACCACGCTGGCACGCAGCGTGTTGTCTGGGTGGTTGTAGCCTTGGCGCACCCCTTCGTTGATGGCATCGTCCAGACTGCCACTGAAACCTTCCCAGCGCACATCCATGCCCACCTTCAGGAAAACGTTCACGATACCGGTGTCCTGACAAATGGGACGGTGGCCAGTGGCGCTCATCTTGCTGTTGGTCAGGATTTGGGCGATGGCATCTTTGGCTGCAGCGCTTTGTTCGCGCTCGTACGCGCGAGCCAAATGGGCGATGTAATCGGCCGGGTGGTAATAGCTGATGTACTGCAAGGCGGCGGCAATGGATTCAATCAGGTCGGCTTGGCGAATGGTTGTCATGGTGAGCACGTGTTTGGGTTGGGGAAATGGTGCGAAGGGCACGATTCAATGCCATACATCGGAGAGATTGTAGGGGTGGCAACAAGCCGAAATCAGTCAGTCGTTTGTAAGAGCCTGCCTTGACATTAGCGCCTGCCTTTACTACCTTTCAGGAGACTTCATGAGTGCTACAGACACTGCAAGCGCAGTCACGATTTACAACCCAAGCGAAGAGTTCGTTAAAAATGCCACCGTTGCGGGCATGGATGCGTACAAAGCCCTCTGCCAGGAAGCAGAGAGTGACTATGAAGGCTACTGGGCACGGCATGCCAGGGAGCTGCTGTCATGGAAAACGCCTTTCACCAAGGTGCTCAATGAAAGCAATGCTCCATTCTTCAAATGGTTTGAAGACGGCACACTGAATGCTTCTTACAACTGCCTTGACCGCAATGTCGAAAAAGGCTTGGGCGACAAAACCGCCATCATTTTTGAAGCCGATGGTGGCGAAGTCACCAAAATCACTTACAGCGGTCTGCTGGCCAAAACCTGCCAGATTGCCAATGGCCTGCGTGCCCAGGGCGTGAAAAAAGGTGACCGCGTGGTCATCTACATTTCCATGTCTATCGAAGGCGTGGCTGCCATGCAGGCTTGCGCCCGCATTGGTGCCACCCATTCAGTGGTGTTCGGTGGTTTCTCGGCACAAAGCCTGCGTGACCGGATCAATGATACTGGTGCCAAAGTGGTCATCACTGCGGATCACCAGGTACGCGGCGGCAAGCAATTGCCTCTGAAGTCGATTGTGGACGAAGCCCTGTCTCTCGGCGGCTGCGAATGCGTCAGCAAGGTGCTGGTGGTTAAGCGTTCTGGTTCTGCCATCGCCATGACCGAAGGCCGTG
>JACCEE010061642.1_pt1 | contig 12943 bp, 9 predicted proteins | sample 7449931 | NCBI WGS metagenome assembly JACCEE01 (sample SAMN15323457, study PRJNA562643) | freshwater metagenome | isolation source: river surface water | place: USA:Blue River Watershed | collected 2017-08-19 | reverse complement strand
GTCGATAATATCAAGCACCTCGCGCAGTGTGTGGCCGCTGGCAATACGGTTATCCAAAAATTCAAAGATGTTTCCGATTTTGTATTTCACCGATTTCAGATCGCCCAGACTATTTTTAAAGCCTTTCAGATAAGGAAACAATTGCCCGTTTACAAACTGGGTCAAATCTCCTCCGGTTTTAGATGTTTTTACATCCGGCTTTCCTTCTTCTGTTTTTGGGCAAGCCCAATGGCTCCAGCGAAATTCACTGGAAATAATCCGCTCATACTTGGTATTGTTGAGCAAAGCTTCGCCCTCTTTTTCCTCTTCAAAGTCGTTCAGAAATTTGAGAAACAATATCCACGAAATCTGTTCTGTATAATGCATGGCTCCGCTAATACCATCATCGCGGCGCAGGATATCGGTAATCCGATCTATTTTTTGTTGAAGTTCCATCTAATACTATTAGCCGTATATCTCTTTTATTAATGATTCGTAATATAATTTATCTTCCTCAATCTTTTTATAGACTTCAGAGAAAGATTCTCCATTAATCCTTCTTAACTTTTCCTTTCTTACTTCCTTTTTGAGTTCGCTTTCTAACTTTTCAAATGTTTCAGTTAAAGCAGCCTTTAAATCTTTACACATAGCAATTATATTTAAAGTTTCTACTTCTAGTTTCTTAAAAACATTTTCTTTTTCAACTCTAAGCCGTTCAGTGACTTGAGAAACAATATCTTCAGAATTTGCTAACCATTTGATATGCAATATTTCGAATGACTCAATAGTAAGACAACGATTAATTATTGAAAACTCGCTTGCATTCGGTGTAAAAATGAGATAAAGAGGGAAGTCTATCTGTTATCGTATTCTGAATAAAATACCCAATAGCTAAATGTTCGTTTTCTTTTGCCAGTTTTTCAGGAAGTTTACGCTTTTCAGCATTAGAAACTTTTGCTTGAGCTTTATTTCCTGTTCCAAAAATGCGGATGCCAATTGTTTTTAAGTTTTTTGCATTTTCTCCGGTAGTTTTTTCATAAATCATTTTCACCAGAGGATGAGTTGAAAGGATTTGTTTCGTTGCATGGCTAACATTGTTACTTGTTTTCGTCTTCTTTAATTCGAGAATGAAACAAATTATTTCATTCTCGATTGCTTTAAATACAATATAATCAGCAATATTTCGGTCAACTTCATCTGAGAAACTAGCCCAGAGAGCATCTCTTTCGTCATCTTTGGGTCTGATGATTACTATATGTTCATCATAAGTAGACAATGGTACACTCATATTTTCCAATGGTTCTTTAAGTACCTTTTCTGTATGGCAATAAGAAACATTAATACCTTGATTTATTTTTGCGATGAGTTCTGTTGCCGACATATTTAATCCAGATTTTCGTATAGTTCATACAATTCGTTTGTCCTAGTGTTTAAGTCGTTCAAACAATTGTCAATTGAAGCAATATCAACCCCATGATCACCAATTTTGAGGTTTTCGATTTTTACCTGTGTTTGATATTTTTCACCATTTAAATAAAATGCCTGCATTTTCGTTTTGTCCAAATAATCCGAAGGCTTATAACCCCATTTTGCTGTTTCTTCTTGTTTCCCTTTTTCGTTTAACACACCAACCAGACACAAATTATTCAGTTCCGAAATAATATAATCGCTATGGGTACTCATCCAAACTTTAACTCCAGCATTGGAAATACGTGCCAAAATACGTGCAAAAAGTACTTGAAGATTGGGATGCAGATTCATTTCCGGTTCGTCAATCATTACCATATCTCCCTTTGTAGCAATATGTTTTAGAAAAAAGATAATGCTTGAGATAGTTTTAATAAATGAGGCACTTAAGTGTACAGGAACTCTCTTTGTTAGACTCTTATTTGGTGCAAATTCTACTTCTCCTTCACTGTTTACAACTATTTCGCCATGTAAGATTTCACTTTCAATTTCGATAGCCAATTCGATAAATGACGGATCAGCATCATTTTTTGTCAATTGGGTTAAATCCTGTGCTTGCCTAAGAGCATCTTCAATAGCTTCTGGATATCGGCTAGCGTTTTTTCGTAAGTAATTTGGTACTTCTTGTGCTTTATCTTTTTCAAGAAGCAAGGATTGCATTTTGTCGATCATTTCAGATCTCTTTAATGACAATTCTTTACTAAAAGTGTACAAAGAATTTCTCTCGACAGGAATATAAAATACTCTTCTTATATAGCCATTTACAAGAATGTGTTCACCAATAAAAACTAAAAAGAAAGTGCTAAGTAAGATCTTTATTGGGTATTCGGTTGTAATTTTATCATCGCTAATACTCACTTCTAAAAGCGATGAGTTTGCCTCTTTAAGGATAGTTATTGAACCAAAACCACCAAATTTAACACTGCGTTCAACTTTATTCTTCAAAAAATAATCGTATTTGTCCTCAAGATTTGAAAATTCAATTGATAAATCTCTAAATAACATATTCGCGCTACGTTTGTCAATTCCCATATAAATATTGACACTTTCTTTATATGTATTGACCAAGGTGTCAAGAAAATCTTTGACATTCTCAAAAGAGAGATCAAAAGATATTGGATTATCTTTTGTAAGTTTTATCGTTTCTAAACTTTCAAAAATATTTCCAGGATTTTGGATGAAAAGTGGGTCATTAATACGTTTAATTAGGCCGTAAACAATGTATCCCAGATATGTTTTCCCTAATCCGTTTCCTCCAGTTACTAAGGTAAAGTCTTTACTTAGATCAATCTGATAATTTTGTTTTCCCCTTACAGGACCAAAATTGTTAATTGTTAGTTTCATAATGTTTTTATTACACCCGTAAAAATACAAATTAAAAGTACATTAGCTGGCATATAGGTTTTTCTGCAATTTATAAAAAGCGTCAATCAGGTTTTGGGCGCTTCCAAAAACCTTTGCCGCTTCTTTGGTGGTTCCCAGGTTATTAAGTTCGATGAGTGATGAAAGCCGTTCACGCTTCAGCTCTTTGATGCCATCGGTTTCGTAGCGTTCGAGAATAAAGCGCAAAAAATCGCGGGCTTTCAGGTTGCTAAACACTTCGAAAAAGTCATTGTCGTCTTTTACATGATTGGCTCGCTGGCTGCGGGTAATCAAACTGCACTCATACGAAATATGCAAAAGCACATCGAAGATATCGCTGTTTTCGGCTTCAAAAATCTTTTTCAGGATGTCGAGCTGTTCTTCATCAATTCCTGATTCAGCCAGTTTAACCAGCAACTCTTCGCGGGTTTCGGGCTTAGACCACAAGCTACGCAGCTCGTCTTCGCTTTGGTATAAATCGGGGATAAATCCGATTAGCTTTTCAAGAAACTGCAATGTTGTCAATGGCTTCCCGCTTTCGTCGATGTATCGGGTTTCAATATCCAGCACTTTCAATTTCCGGCCATTCGAAAGTTCAATTACAATTTTGGATGGTCGTGGTGGTCTGGGTGGTAGTTCTTCACCACCGTCGGTATTTCTGCCTCCGCCACCTCCGGTGTTTCCTCCGGTTCGTGTTCCACCTTCGCCGGCTTCACCTTCAGGCAAACCGTCCCAATCAGGATCATAAAAATGATCGGTAGCTTCCTCTGAGAAGTCTATAATGGTAAAGAAATCTTTGCCTTCAAACAATCTTGTACCGCGCCCTACAATCTGCTTAAATTCTACCATCGATTCAATTTCGCGAACAATGATAATGTTTCGGACGTTGCGGGCATCCACACCGGTAGTGAGCATTTGCGAAGAGGTAAGGATTACAGGAATATCGCGGTCATTATTTTGAAACTGTTCCAGTAAATCGCGTCCCGGTTTTCCTTCGTCGCTGGTAATGCGTACACAATAATTTGGGTCGCTTACTTTTTTGAATTTGTTAATGGCATCGCGCATGTTTAACGCATGAGGCTGATCGACACAAAAAACAATGGATTTATCCATCGGGTTGATGTTGTCGAGTATTGCTTGTGCAACCAGTTCAATTTGTTTGGGGATAATAATCACCCGATTAAAGTCCCGTTTTCGATAAACCCGTCGGTCTTCTACAGCGCCTTCCAACACCTTGTCGGCATCGGTATAAATGTAACTGTCAATATTGGTCCGTACCTTTTTAACCTTGTAAGGACTTAGGTAACCATCGTTGATGCCGTCTTTCAGCGAATATTCATAAACTGGCTTCTTAAAGTAATTATAGGTATCGACATTGTCATCACGTTTGGGCGTGGCTGTTAATCCGAGATGAATAGCAGAGCCAAAATAATCGAGAATTTCACGCCACGAACCTGCTTCGTTAGCGCTTCCTCGATGACACTCGTCAATAATTATCAGGTCAAAGAAATCTTTGGGGTATTGCCTGAAATAACCATCGATATTCTCCTTTTCACTAATGGCCTGATAAATGGCAAAGAAGATAAAAGCATTGGTGGGAACGACTCCGTTTCGGGCACGGACTTCAGAACCATCAATTTTGACCAAATCCTTTTCGTACGGATCGTTAAAGGTATTGATGGCCTGATCGGCCAGGATATTGCGGTCGGCCAGAAACAATATTTTGGGGCGACGGTCGGCCTGGTCTAAATTCCATTTCACCGTCAGTAATTTGTGTACAATCTGAAAAGCAATAAAAGTCTTTCCTGTTCCGGTGGCCAAAGTCAACAAAACCCGTTTTTTGTCATCGGCAATGGCTTCAATGGCTTTATTAACGGCTATTTCCTGATAATACCTGGGCTGCTTGTCGCCCACCAAATAAAAAGGAACACCAAGAAGTGTTTTCTTCAATGAAGTAAGGTTATCAACCGATTCCTGAAAAAGTGCTTCGGGTGTTGGAAAATTGTCGATATAATCACCTGTTCCGGTTCTCATATCGAACTGATAAATCTTCTCGCCGTTGGTTGCAAAAATAAATTTCACCTTGAGTTTGTCGGCATACCTGATAGCCTGTTGCAGCCCATCGGTTGGATGTTTGCCCAATTTTTTGGCTTCAATGATGGCAAGGTTGGTGTTTTTATACCTCAATAGGTAGTCTGCAAAAAGTCGTTGGCCCCGTTTACCTCCCAGGAGTTTTCTTCCATCGGTAAAATAATGCTCGCGAATTACAAACTCTTCCCATCCACTTTCTTTTAGTTTAGGGTCAATGTGTTTGGCACGGGTATCAGATTCGGAAAGGTGCATTTATATTTCTAGCTTTTCTTCCTGCTAGTTTGAAACTTTGGGGAAGATGATTAATTCAATATTAAAATCATTCTTTCCAAAAATAGTTATTAATCTTTTAAACAAACATAAAGTTCCTAATATTATTAAGATATGATTTTGTAATATATAAGTAACTACCAAATAAAACACACCTAGATGTAAATATCCTCTAAAAATGACGTCCAAAAAAGAAAACTCCGCTATAATTAATTGATTTTGACTTGTTTTGATTCAACTTGACACTTTTACATTTTAGCAATAAACCCTAGCTTTAAGGATGAAAGCATTAGAAAAGCGTGTGCAATAAGGGTGGATGTATCACCAATCAGCCTTTTGTCCCGCTGGTCTCATAAAAACAGCCTTAAATGAAAATAGAAAACGAAAACGGCAAGCCAATAAAAGTGGCTAGTCAGCAATTGGGGCATTCTGCCCGCACCAAAACACTTATTTTACAGTATGATAACACAAATGTAAAGACCTGCGCATTCGGAAAATTCCCAGACGAATTTGTTGGGCAAAGGTTTAGGTTCAGTGTAATCAATCAAGGTATTTTCTCGGACAAGAGCAATTTTGGAAGAGACCTTTGCCACATGCCAATTAATAATCTGAATCAGGCAGACAAAAAAAACAAAGAGCGATATTTTTTGAATGCCCCGACGAATCTCCTTCACCTGAATGCTCCAGTTGCGAACCTTGTTGTAACATTTCCGCGATGATAAGCAAGATTGGTAAGGCGCAAGAATTCAGAAGCGTAGTCAACTACATCCTTGAGCAGAGCAAAGGAACTGAAATTCTGGATAGTGATGGCGTGATGCTATATAGTCCCGATTCTATTATTCGTACCTTCAATTTACAGGCAGAACTAAATCCACTCTTATCGAAACCAGTAGGTCATATTTCCTTGAATTTTTCTGTTCAGGATAAAGAAAAACTATCCAATGAACTTATGGTTCAAATAGCACATGATTACATGAGCCGGATGGGAATATTGGAAACACAATACCTGATTGGCCGTCATTACGACAAAGAACACCCGCACCTTCACCTAATTTTTAATCGCGTTAATGATTATGGGCGTACCATCTCTGACCGATTTCATCATACACGAAGTGAAAAAATATGCAAAGAACTGACTCTGGAATACGGACTGTATTTTGCATCAGGAAAGGAAAAGATCAACGAACACCGTTTATGTGAACCGGATAAAACCAAATACGAGATTTTTAATTGTTTGAAATCAGTTATACCCCAATCTCAAAACTGGGATCAGCTTATTGTTGCCTTGAAAGATCAAAACATTGGTGTGGCTTTTAACTATAAAGAGGAAACGGATGAAATACAAGGGATTATCTTCAATAAGAATGGCTACTTCTTTTCAGGTTCAAAAGTGGATCGGCAGTTCAGTTATTCCAGAATTGACCAGCAACTAAAATTGGGCGAACAGAAATAAAGCAAATCACACTAATAACGAGACAACAAATAATACTAAATAACATACAACTTCATTTACTAATTTTGATCTTTCAATTCATGCAAGTGATAACCAATTTAGATAAAAAAGTATTATGGCAACACCATTTGAAAAACTAGCTCAATCGTTGGAGCAACTCATACATGGATGGCAACGGACGAATTTCCCGTTTTTGATGAATGTTATGCTGGCATCAGGAGGATATTCATGGATGATTATTCCTGTCGAATTCCGAAATGAATCCGTCGGTATTGGAGCAAGTTAGTATTGATCAGGATATTTTCGAATTCGCAGAATTCTTAGCCAAACTCATCAGAAATTGAAGATATAAAGTCTAATTCAATTTGGTTTAAAATCTAATAATTTGTACTTTTGTATTGTAAAAGTTCTTCAATTTCGAGGCAGGGTATTTATCGAGGCCATAAAAAATACAGCCTTCTAATTACTTGAATATAAGCACACTGCAAAACATAAAATGCCCTTGTTCTGGGCACTGATAGGAAGTCAACAATGGCTTCCTTTTTTATTTACTATCAATTGCTATACCTTCTGCCCCTCTGCCGTCTCGCCTCAAATGGAAGCATGATGAAAACATTTCCGGGTTAAACATTACTGTTACTTGTTTATATTACGAATTGAGTTGCTAACCACCATCAGCAACCAAGATACGCTTGACATAAACAACTCTCATATAACACTTTATAATCGCTTCCATCAAGTGAGCTAATGCTTATAAAGCTACTCTCAAAGGTAAAGCCCATTGTCCCTTCTGGCAAAAAAAGTATGGGGATACAAAAAAATCTGAAAAACGGACGATTTAACAATCGCATTAAAAAAATACAACACGGTAAATTGCTTAGTTTGTTTTAGAAATTAATTATTTTTGATTGATTGTCGCTTCAAAATAAAAGGTCATTTATTCTCATAAAAATTCAAGATGCTTAACGACCTGATCCAAAATTCGTCCCTGCTCATTGCTCTTTCCGTGCTTTACGGGTTATTGTCCCGTGTTTGCAAATCTGATTCGTTGAGCTGCAAAATAATAGGCGGCATTTTGTTTGGAACTATAGCCATTGCAGCGATGAAAATGTCAATTCACTATAGCACTGGGGTTATTTATGATGGTCGTTCAATTGTGCTCACATTATCAGGATTGTTTGGTGGGGGGATTACCGGAATAATTTCAGTACTGATTGCGGGCGCATACCGTATTTACTTAGGAGGTGCAGGTATCTGGGCAGGAACGGCAACAATTATTACTTCTGTTTTAGTCGGATTAGCTTTTCGCATTCTGCATCAGAATAAACCTGAAATATTAAAGATACATACACTTTGGATAATGGGTATTATTACCCACCTATCCATGTTGACCTGCCAATTATTACTCCCATGGCCAAGTGGATTGGCAGTTATTGAAAAAATCTGGATTCCGGTTATGCTGGTGCTACCTGTTGGGACTTTACTTATGGGATTACTTTTGGCAACTGACAAAAAAAGGTTTCTTGCTGAAAAAGAAATAAGAGAAAGCGAAACACTTTACCGTACAACCTTGCATAGCATAGGCGACGCAGTCATAACTACTGATCGTTTGGGAAAGATCAAATTTATGAATCCTTTGGCCGAACAACTGACCGGATGGAAAGAACCTGATGCAATTGGCTGTTCCATTGAACAGGTATTCATGATCGTCAATGAAGATTCAAGACTTAAAGTTGAGTGTCCCGTTCCGCGAATCTTGAAGGAGGGAGTGATTGTTGGCCTGGCAAACCACACGCTGCTAATATCAAAAGAAGGAGCCGAAATTCCAATTGCTGATAGTGGTGCCCCTATCCGTGATGATGATGGCCATATTGTTGGAGTAGTGCTGATATTCAGAGATCAAACTGCAGAAAGAGCTATGCTCAGGCAAATGCACGAAAGCCGTGAAAGATTTCGCCGTGCGGTTGAAAATATTCCGGATGTCGTAATCATGTACGATAGAAATCTTAAGATACAGTATGTCAATGATGCAATGACCCAAATCAGTCAAAGACCTGCCAGCGATTTTATCGGGTTTACCGATACTGAAATCTGGGGGCAGGAATTAATCTCAGATTATTTACCTGTATTAACTGACGCCCTGAATAAAAGAGAAGCCCAAAAATTTAAATTATTGGTTCCGATTCCCAATGTCGGAAAAAGACACCTGAATATTACCTGCATTCCCCTCATCGACGAGGCTGGTTTGGTTTGGGAGGTGATGACCATTGCCAACGACTACACAAAGAGTAAACTAGCAGAAGATGAACTAATTGAACGCGAAAGATTGTTTCACACACTCGCTGACAATTCGCCTGTTGGGATATTCCGCACAAAACCTGATGGATACACTACTTATGTCAATCCCAAATGGATGGAATTAAGTGGATTGTCGCTTATGGAGGCGTTGGGTGATGGATGGCACAAGGCCGTCCATCCTGAAGATATTGAACAATTGCGACAGGGTTGGGACAAAGCTACAAAACATTCTTCCGGATCGAATGCTGAATACCGCTTCCTGAGATCTGACGGCACGATTGTTTGGGTTACGGGAGAGGCGGTTCCTGAACTTAATGCAAAAGGACAATTGATCGGTTATATTGGAACAATAACCGACATTTCAGAACGGAAAATAGCCGAAAAGGCATTGCTCCAATCTGAAAGAAACTTCAGGAGATCGATGGATGAATCTCCTTTGGGAATGCGAATCGTCTCATCCAGTGGGCAAACACTCTATGTCAATCAGGCGTTACTTGCAATGTATGGATTTAGCAGTTTGCAAGAATACATAAATACACCGATTGAAAAACGTTATACCCCGGAGAGTCTGAAACAGCATTTACAAAGAAGAGAAAAGCGAAAAAACGGAGTAGCTGTTGAATCAGAATACGAAATCCACATCATTTGTCCCGACAAACAAATTCGCCATATTCAGGTTTTTCGAAAAATCATAGATTGGGATGGGGCTCCTCAATTTCAGATCATTTACCAGGATTTTACCGATAAATACAATGCTCAGCAAGCTCTTAAGAAAAGTGAAAAATCATTAAAAGAATCCCAGGAAATTGCCCAAATGGGGGATTGGGAATTTGATCTGATTAAAAATGAATCAATCTGGTCTGAGAACTGTTATCGCCTATTTGGATTAGAACCATTTGAAATTATACCTAATTATGAAGATTTCCGAAGCAGAATTCACCCGGATGATTTGTATCTGATTGATCGCGGGTTCGTGCAAATTATGTCGTGCAAAAGCCCTATCGAGATGAAAGTCAGAATTGTACTTCCGGATGGACAAGTCAGATGGATACTCAATAAAATCATTCCTGAATTTGACAATGAAGACCTGATTAAGTTGCGGGGAGTCAACCTGGATATAACTGAATCGAGAAATACTTTGGAAGCCCTTAAAAAAAGCGAAAAAGGATATAAAAACCTGTTTGAAAACCATGCAGCGGTTAAATTGCTCATCGACCAATACTCAGGAGACATTGTCGATGCAAACTATGCGGCTGAATATTTTTATGGTTATTCCCGAAAACAACTCAGAAAAATGAATATCCGACAGATTGTAATGCTGTCAGAGGATGAGTTTAATAAGGAATTAGCTATTGGTCAAAATTCAAAAAATAAGCAAACCGAATACAAGCACCAGTTGGCTAATGGCTCAGTTCGTGATGTTGAAGTTTTTACAAGTAAAATTGAATTTAAAGACAAAGAATATTTTCATTCCATCGTCCATGATATAACCGAGAAGAAAAAAGCAGAAGACCTACTTCAGCTACTTAGCCGATCAACCGATCAAAGCCCGGTAAGCATTGTCATTACTGATCCTCGCGGAATCGTTCAATATGTAAATCCAAAATTTACTGAAACAACCGGGTACAGTGCCGATGAAGTAATTGGAAAGAAGCCAGGTATTTTGAAATCGGGTGTACACACTCAGGAATTTTACGATAATCTTTGGAAAACAATCCGTAGCGGGAAGGAATGGCGAGGTGAATTCTATAACCGGAAAAAGAACGGGGAGCTTTATTGGGAGAGCGCTGTCATCTCGGCGATTATTGATAAGAGAGGAAATATTTCTCATTTTGTGGAGGCTAAGGAAGACATTACTGAAAAGAAAAAGATTATTGCAGATTTAAAAATGTCGAAAGAGAAAGCCGAAGAAAGTGATCGTCTGAAATCAGCCTTTTTGGCTAATATGAGTCACGAAATCCGAACCCCGCTCAATGCTATTCTTGGATTCTCGAACATGCTTACCGAAGAAAGCGAATTATCACAGGAGGTCAAAGAGGAATACACTTCTATCATTAACCGAAATGCCGACAACCTTCTTCATATTATTGATGACATATTGGATATTTCCAAACTTGAAACCGGACAAGTGAAAATCTTTAAAAAACCAGTTGATCTGTCAAAAACATTGAATGAACTCTATACTCAGTACCAAAGTAAGATTTCCGGAACCGATAAAGAATGTATTGCGCTGAAGCTAAGAGTACCTGAACTGCAAATTTCACTCAGCACTGATAAGGTGAGGCTAAACCAGATACTGAGCAATTTATTGAACAACTCCATTAAGTTTACTCACCATGGAGAAATTGAATTTGGAGTCATGGAAGTTTCCGGACAAAAAATAACCTTCTTTGTGTCGGACACCGGAATAGGTATCGAAAAAACAATTCAGTCTACCATCTTTGAACGATTCCGGCAAGCCAACGATTCAACGACCAGGTTATATGGCGGCACCGGGCTTGGCTTATCAATTGTAAAGAATCTGGTAGAACTCATGAAAGGACAAATTCAAGTTGAATCTGAAGTAGGAAAAGGGACAACGTTTAAATTCTGGTTGCCTTTAGATTGATGCGAATTGTGCTTTTAAAGGGTTAAACTATCTCAATCCCTTGTTTTTTTCATTCTATTTCATACGACAGTATGAAATTTGAAAGGATTTGATGTGGCTAAAAACACCGGAGAGAATGCCTGGAATAAGAATTGAATGGCAAGTTGAGCGTCAATTCTGACCAATCTTTAACTACATCTCAAAATTGCAATACCATTCGGCAATTGGCACAAAGATGCCGGCTTTTTTGATCAATGTCTTCGACGTATGTACTCGAGCGCATCACACAAAGCGGATCGCGGCAATGTATTAACCCAAAGGCGTGCCCTAGCTCATGAATCGACTCCTTTATTAATCGTTCGGTAAGAAGTTGATTATTTGCCGGCATTCCGTAACGTTCATTATTAAGCCGATATATCGACGTTATCGCGGCTGATCCATCAAGAAAGGCCTGCCCAAAAATAAACGTGAGGATGGGTATAAATAAATCGACACTAAAAACACCCAGGGTTTTATCAGAGTCGGGAAATGACATGGACTGTACCTGTTTCAGCAGTGCATTGGCATCGTACTGACGGCGTGATGCATCGAAAAACTCGCCCATATCCAATCGGCCATCCCTGATGTTGATCGGGCAATAATATTCCTCGATAATGGCTTCAGCCGTTTTTTCCAACAGATCACGCGGAAACTGGCCAAACGAAACCAATGTAATGGTTTTCATCTCCATCAGGCGGGCTACTGATCGGTCAGTTTTAAATCATATTTCTTGATCTTGTTGTAGAGTGTAACCCTGTCAACTTTTAGTGCTCTGGCGGTTCTAGAAATATTCCAATCATATTTATTCAGAATCTGCAGAATAAACGTCTTTTCAAAATCGTCGAGACTTTCAATCGAGTTACTTATAAATGTTTTCTCCTCCGGAAGGTCTTTTAACGTAATACGTTTACCATTTCCGATTACAATAGCCCGTTCAATCATATTTTCAAGTTCACGGATGTTCCCCGGAAAGTTAAATTCCTGAATGCGATTCATTGCCTGAGCATCGATTGTAACCGGTGGTTTGTTCATCGAAATGCAATACTTGTTAATAAAGTAATTTACCAGCAAAGGAATATCTTCGCGGCGTTCGCGTAAAGGTGGAATGTGGATATTGACAACATTGAGCCTGTAAAACAAATCTTCGCGGAAAGTACCCTTCTCAACCATATTCTTTAAGTCCTTATTGGTAGCACAAACCACCCTGAAATCAGAAGTGATTTCTTTGTTTCCGCCAACGCGCATAAAAGTTTTATTTTCCAGCACCCGCAGCATTTCAATCTGCATTTTGGTTGATATTGTGGCTATCTCATCAAGAAAAATTGTGCCACTGTCAGCCATTTCGAAACGACCTTTTCGGTTGTACATGGCACCGGTAAAAGCTCCTTTCTCGTGAC
>JACCEE011407668.1_pt1 | contig 12950 bp, 10 predicted proteins | sample 7449931 | NCBI WGS metagenome assembly JACCEE01 (sample SAMN15323457, study PRJNA562643) | freshwater metagenome | isolation source: river surface water | place: USA:Blue River Watershed | collected 2017-08-19 | reverse complement strand
AGTAACCTAAAGGTAAAGTTTAGGGTTTTGCAAGGAATTTCGACTCTGCGGAGTCGACTGGGCATTCCGGTCGCCTTGGCCCCCTTCGGTAAAACATCTTTGCATTGTACATATGGATGAATAGTAACAATTTTAATGATAAAACTATTAAATAGTTTTTATTTTCATTGATATATCAAAACATTTTACAGAATGTGTCAAAGAACCAAGTGAAATAATATCAACTCCAGTTTTTGCAACTTGTGAAATATTCTCTAAAGTAATATTTCCTGAAGCTTCAAGAATTGCTCTTCCATTTACTATTTGAACTGCCTTTTCCATGTCTTCACAAGTCATATTATCAAGCATAATAACATCAGCTTTAGCCGCCAAAGCTTTTTCAAGTTCTTCAAAATTGCGAACCTCAACTTCTATTTTTATCATATGACCTATTTTATTTCTCAAATGTGATACTGCACTTTCTAAGCTGCCATATGCGTCTATATGGTTATCTTTTAGCATTGCTCCATCAGATAAATTATATCTATGATTAAATCCGCCACCTACAGTAACCGCATATTTTTGTAATGGTCTTAATCCAGGTAGTGTTTTTCTTGTATCGACTATTCTTGCATTTGTGCCCTCGACTAAATTTACACATTTACTTGTTGCTGTAGCAATTCCAGACATATGTTGTAATATATTTAGAGCAGTTCTTTCTCCTTTTAAAAGAGTTTTTGTATCTCCTTCAAACGTTGCAATTACATCACCTTTTTTTACTTTTGATCCATCTTTTATGATTACGTCTATATCAACTCCGCCACCAACAAAATCAAAAACTCTTTTTGCAATATCTATACCACAAAGAATACCACTATCTTTCGCTTCATAATAAGCAGCACTTCTATGTCCATCTGGAATTAAATTGTCAGTAGTTACATCTATATAATTTATGTCCTCTAAAATAGCATTGTTTATCATCTTATCTATGTATTCTTGTGTAAGCTTCATATAAACACTTCCCTTTTAATTATTAAATTACCTCTTTTAAAATCAAGTATGCTATAGTAGCCAAAGATTTCGCTTCAATATAATCGCTATTAATCAAATATTTGTTCGACAATAGCATTTTCTTTATTTCTTTTATTCTTTCAAAACCAGAAAGTACAGCCTTTTTATCAGGTATTACAAAATAACTTTGTTGCATTATATGTCTTATTTCCGTTCTAACGCCTTGTGGAATATGTAAATGATTTGCTGAAAATTCAAATTTAAAATCAATATGTTCTTTTTTTATAGTTGAACTTTTCAAAGCTATATCATTTGCTGCTTGTCTTGAAAAGACTAAAGCTTCCAACAAAGAGTTGCTGGCCAGCCTATTGTTACCATGAACACCGGTATGAGAACATTCGCCCACTGCATACAAGGCGTTTATTTTAGTTTGTGCGTTTGTATCTACATTTATTCCACCCATTAAATAATGTTGACATGGGAATATAGGTATTCTGTCTTTTGTTAAATCAAATCCTTGAGATAATAAATTTTTGTATATCATTGGAAACCTTTTTTTCAAAAACTCCGTATCCTTATGGGATATATCAAGATAAAATTCAGTAGAATTTGTTTCTTTACTTTCAAGAATAATAGCATGTGAAACAACATCTCTAGGTGCTAGTTCAAGTCTATCGTCATAATGACTCATAAACCTTTCGCCTTTGCAATTAAGCAAATAAGCCCCCTCACCACGAACAGCTTCAGAAATCAAAAAACACTCTCTAGTTTGTCGGTTATTGAAAGCAGTTGGATGAAATTGAATTAAACTTAGATTTTTTATATCTGCACCTAGTTCATGTGCAAAAACTATACCATCTCCCGTTGCAATTGCTGAATTTGTTGTATACTCATAAACACGACCTATACCACCTGTTGCAAGTATTAAAAAATGGGTGTTATAATTCATATAATCGTCATCTTTTAAAATTAGTAAAGAAAATCCAGTATCTGTTTTCTTTACATTACATAACATGGACTCTTCTTTTATTTCTACATTTGGCATTGTTTTTACTTTTGACAACAATTTTGTTACTAATTCAAAGCCCGTTGCATCTTTATGATGAAATATCCTATGTCTACAATGTCCACCTTCCAAAGTTCTATGCAAAGTTCCATCTGGGTTTTTATCAAAATCTACACCAAACTCAATCATTTTGCCTATTTCATGTGAGGCCTCACTAACTAGTATTTGCAGGGTTTCGTTGTTATTTTTAAAACCACCTGCAATTAATGTATCATTTTGATGAAGCTGAATGTTATCATTATTACTTTCATAAACACCAGCTATCCCACCTTGTGCCAAGGCTGAATTGCATAAAATTAACTCTTTTTTTGAAATAATAAGCACTTTTAAATGCTCTGGTAAATTTATAGCAGCGTATAATCCTGCTACTCCACTGCCAACAATAATGACATCATAATTATTATCCATAATACTCTTCTTTCTTAGTGTATTCATTACTATTAATTATAGCATAAAAATATAAAAATTCAATAAAATTTCGTATTTTAATGAATAAAAACTAAATTTATTTGAAAAAATATAATGTTTTTTAGAATTTTCGATATTAAAAATACAATTTTAATCAAATAGACTTATAAAAATTAACAAACACTTAAATTTAAGTTAATTAATTACGATATTAATTATTTTATTTGACAAACAAATTTATTTGCTATAAAATTATAATATAGTTTTAAAATTAGATTTTTTTTATAAATGATTATCTAAAAAACAGTTAATATTCAGCCACTAAATGTAAATTTACGATTTTACAGGAGTTTTGTCTCTGCGGAGTCGACCATGCTTTTCTGTCACCCTGAACCTCCGATAAAACACTTCTATATTACACATATAGCTGAATAAAAAAAATATAAACTTAAATGAAAGGAAATAAAAATGAAATCAAGTAAAATAATAGCACTTATTCTGTCCATTTCTTTATGCATTACAGGACTTATATCTTGTAATGGAAAGGAAGAAAGTTCGGACAAATCTTCACAAAATGCAATTGAACTTACAGAAACCGGAACAACGCAATATAAAAAAATGCAAAAACCTGAAGAAACACAGAAAACTGAAGAAGAAATCACATCAAAAGATGGTATTCTTTTTGAGTTTATCAACAGCAATAGTTGGGAGGAATCGGGCAAAAAAATATATCAACTGGATGGAAAAATAACAAACAATCAGGCAGAAACTATTTCCGAATGGACTGTGGCCCTTGACGTTGCTGAAGATGCTGAAGTAAAAAATAGTTGGGGAATGAAGTTTGAAATTGACAATGGGAAATTGAAAATCAAACCTGATCAAAATACAGGTAATATAATTAATAACAACTCCATTAACTTTGGAATTCAAATATCCTCATCATCTGCTATAGATGCTTCAAAAGCTATATTTAAATCTCAAAATTCTGAAATTTCACCTCAAAATAATAATTCAAATAACAACAATTCTAATGACAAAGATTCTAATAATCAAAACAACAATAATAACACAAATAATAACCAATCTGCACAAAATACTTCTGCAAAAGAAGTACCTGCTACAAGCACAAATGACTGGCTTTCGGTAAAAGGGAACAAAATAGTCGATAAAAACGGAAAAGAAGTCTGGCTTACAGGTGTAAATTGGTTTGGATATAATACTGGTACAAATGTTTTTGATGGATTATGGGCCGCTGACTTAAATACATCTATAACTGCAATTGCAGACAGAGGATTTAATCTCTTAAGAATACCTATTTCAACAGAGCTAGTTAACAACTGGGAGGACGGAAATATTCCTGATGCAAATTTTAATAATGCTACAAATCATTATTTAGTAGGTATGAACAGTCTTGAAATTTTTGATTATGTTGTAGGCCAATGTCGAGCAAATGGAATTAAAATAATGATTGATTTTCATTGTGCATTAACCGATTCAATGGGACATATGAAACCGCTATGGACAGATGGAGCCATAACTGAAGATGACTACATACGTGCACTTGAATGGATGGCTGAAAGATATAAAGGTGATGACACTATCATTGCTTATGATTTGAAAAATGAACCTCATGGTAAACAGCATGAAACTCCTCGTGCAAAATGGGATAATTCAAAAGATGCAGACAACTGGAAATACATTGCCGAAAAAGCCGGAAAAGCAGTTTTGGACAAAAACCCAAATGTTTTAATCATGGTAGAAGGTATAGAAATATATCCAAAAGATATAAAGAAAAATGGTAATTTCACCTCTAAAAATGAAGATGATTACTTTTTCAATTGGTGGGGTGGAAATCTTCGTGGAGTTGGGGATAATCCTGTAGATTTAGGAAAATATCAAGATAAACTTGTTTATTCACCTCATGACTACGGCCCTACAGTATATGAACAACCTTGGTTTAAAAAAGATTATACTTTTGATTCACTTATGAAAGATTGCTGGTATGATAACTGGTTTTATATCCATGACAAAAAAATAGCTCCACTTTTAATTGGAGAATGGGGCGGATTTATGAAAGAACCAAATTTAAAATGGATGACGTATTGCCGAGAATTAATAAAAGAAAATAAACTGCACCATACATTTTGGTGTTTCAACGCAAATTCAGGTGATACTGGAGGATTAGTTCAAGGAGATTTTATCACTTGGGATGAGGAAAAATATGAATTTGTAAAAGAAGTATTGTGGCAAGATAAAAATGGTAAATTCGTAGGAATAGATCAGGAAATTCCTTTAGGCAAAAATGGCATTTCATTATCTGAATATAAATAAAAATAAAAACGTTACTATTCAGCCACTAAAGTTAAAGTTTACTGTTTTTCAAGGGTTTCGACTCTGCGGAGTCGACCTGGCTTTCCGGTCTCCCTGGACCTTCGGTAAAATATTCTCTGCCCTATAGAAAATAAATAAAAACGGTTATTTTAAAAATAACCGTTTTTATTTATTTTTCTGAAATATCACACACAGAATTTTATTTTAATAAATCTGCAAGGTACAATTCATCTTTATTATGTGAACTTTTTATCCTTTTATATTCTTTTATTGAATTTACGAGCTTTATATAATCACTAAAATAATTTTTGTAAAATTCCGTGCTATTATCATAACGCCTTCTCTCATAAATAACATTTTCTTTTGTAAAATCTTTAGGCTTTATTTTTGATTTTTTCTTATCATATTCAGAAACTAAATTTTCTGAAATAATTATTAACATTTCTAATTCCGGTTTAGTGCAATATTTTTTTACTTCAACTATCCTATTCTTATATTCACTAGATATTTTTAATTTTTCATTTAGCGAGTCTCCTATTCTAAGTATTGTAACTTTTTCAGTATATATACTTAAGGCTGCTTTTATTACTGTAGATTTAAAGATTTGTCTTGCATGAAAAGGCCTCAAATCCAACAAATCATCTATATTAAATTTCAAACAATCATGTTCTAATAATATTTTCATTATAGCCAATTCATTTGAACCTTCACACATAATTAAAAACTTCACCTAATAAGTCTCCTTTTCAAATTCATAAGCTCTTCATAATTTACTGCAGTTTGAAATGCATTATTATAAAACTGGCGACTCTTTATCAATTCAGGTCTTATGTTATAGTCTTCATACATATTATGTAAGTAGACCTTTTCATCAGATTTTGAAATCCAAATATTATCTTGTCTATTGAATAAGTCTAAAACCTCACAATAATGAGTTGTGAAAATTAAAGATGCACCAAATTTATTTACATTTTTATCTTTATATAAAATAATCATATTTTCCACTAAAGTTTTATGAAAATGATTTTCCACCTCATCAATCAGTAAATCAAATCCATTTTTCAAAGAGGCATAAACCACAATATACATTAAAATGCCTTTTGTCGTTCCACTTGACAATAAATTGATTAATTCTTTATCTGAAAAAGTTTTTAATTTCTCTTTATAAATTATACTATAATTTCTATCGTCTATCATTTTTAATTCACGGATATTGCTATCAAAAATTCTTATTATATCTGCCAAAACGTCATAAGAAATATTATAGTTTTTCATATTTTTAAATATTTTTTTATATGTATCTACTCCTTCGCCATCACTATTAAAATAAACTGCATGTGTTTGTTTTTTTCTTAATATAAAAAAAAGAATAGATGTATCTTCAGGCACACTACCAACATCACTCAATTCAACAAAAGTTTCTTCCTTATATATTTCATTAATCTTAGTTTTATAGTATTTTTTTTTATAAATTTTTTGATCAACAAAATTAGCTTTATTCCCAAATAAAGAATCTGATGTTAACTTGGTTAAATATCTGTATATTTCACCCTCATGAAAAAACACAATCTCCAGTTCAATATTTTCATAGTTATATTGCTTATTTTCTAAACGAAACTCACCCAAAATCATATAACAACAGTCCAACAATTCTATTGCAGTTGTTTTTCCAGATGCATTTTTACCAACAAAAGCAACTGTATTAAAAACAAATAAATCCTCTGCTATTTCTTGTAATTCATATTCCTTATCTTCCGCTGTTTTCTTTGATTTAGCTATCATATCTATAGTAAAATCATCTTCACAATTTTTAAAATTACTTACCTTTACTCTTAATAATTTCATTATTCATCACCTCTATAATTAATTATATCTTATTTATTAGTTTTAAACAAGTATTTTGTTTAAAACTAATAAATAAAAACGGTTATTTTAAAAATAACCGTTTTTATTTATTTTTCTGAAATATCACACACAGAATTTTTTATTATAAGCTTTCCAAGTATAATTTTTCTTCCCGCTCTATATTTAGGATTTTCTAATTTCTTTATCATTATATCAACAGCGGTTTCTGCCATGGCTTTTAAATTCACTTCGATAGTAGTTATTGTTGGGTCACATACATCAGAAACAATATAGTTATCAAACCCTACAACTGATATTTCTTCCGGTACTTTTATCCCCTTCATTTTTAAATTATTTATTACCCTAAATGCAGTTTCATCACAATTGCACACAAAAGCTGTAGGTAAATCTTTTGGGAAAACTAATTCTTTTAACGCCAAGCCAAAATCATCCCTATCATCCACAAAAAGCTTATTATCTACCTCTATGTCATTTTCCATAAGTGCTTTCATATATCCTAAAAATCTATCATGAATACTGCTTGTTGCTTTTATATTTCCAACAAAGCCTATTTTTTTATGGCCATTTTCAATTAAATAGTCTGTTAATATATACATACCATAAAAATTATCAGTAACTACTGAATCTATACTATAATGCTTATCATAAAAATCCAAAAACAAAACCGGAACATCTATTTTTAATAGGACTTCAAGATAATCGTGTTTTAATTGACCCAAAACTATAAGTCCACTCACTTTTTTTTCAGTAAGAATTTTGGGTATTATATATTCTTTTTCAGCCCTCATTGAAAGTGTCTCATTTATCGCAAAAAGATTATTTTTAAGCAATTCCTTTGATACTTCATGATATAATCTCCAATAAAAAGTACCTTTATCCCCTATAAATCTATCTGAGATAAGTATTCCTATGTTTCTATTTTCGATTTTTGGCTTAGCTTTATCATTTACGTTATATTTATAACCAATTTTATCAGCTGTTTTTTTAATTAATTCTCTTAATTCTATGCTTACGCCTTCTCTATCATTTAAGGCATTTGATACAGTAACTACACTGATATTAAGTTGATTTGCTATATCTATCATTCTTATATCTTTTCTCATAACTTATACGCCCAAACCTTTCATTTCGAAATTAAATCACACAAAACTTTAACCATTACATTATAACATTTATTTTAACTAAAATAAAGAGTTTAATTAAAAAAATATTTTATATTTTTGTTAAATTATCAGTCTTAATTTACAAAACATAAGAATTTTATATAAATATTCACTATAATTAATATCATATAACATATTTTGTTTTTAGATTAAGATATATTTCCAAATAAATTTAATTTTTTTAATAAGATTAAATTTAATTAAACATAATATTTTATTACCATAAATTTTTAACTAAAATCACCATTCTGCAATATGTGTAATATATAGATGTTTTTACCAAATGTCCAGGCGACCTGAAAACCCGGTTGACTCCGCAGAGTCGAAAACCTTGCGAAACCGTAAACTTTACCTTTAGTGGCTAAATAACAACCCTAATTAAACCTTAAAATAAATTAATCGATTTTTTGATTGATTAGATAAACGAAATATGGTATAATATTTTATAGTTTCAACTATTTATAAAGGGGAAGATTTTTATGCTTTCAAAAAATAAAATTTTAAAACTTTTGGGCTTAAATTCTGGAATAATTGTTTCAAATATAATCTTGTTTTCTGAAGGTTTGCTAGGCTTTTCTGTTATGAGTGCAAATATACCTATTGCAGCTTTAAGCGTAACCGCTTTAGCTATGAGTGGTCTGGCATTTACTTATGGAAATTATAAAATAATATCTAAGCCCACCATATTGAAAGTTTATGATGAAACTATATTGATAGAAGAAAAAGACTACATAAAAGCCTTGGAGGAACAAAGTTATAAAAAGGTATTTGAAGATCTTATTAACTTAGCAAAAAATCAGATATCCAGAATTAAAAAAAAATCCGAAACACTAGATATGCTTTTGCAACAAAAATTTTCACCCTCTGAAATGAGTTATGTAAAATTCAAACAAGCAATATTAGACTCGGAAAATCTAGTTAACACAAACATTAAAAATTCTATTAATAGAATGGCTATTTTTGATTACACCGAATATTTAAATATAAGTAAAAATTCAACCAAAAATTTACCCTCTGAAATCATAGAATCAAAAAACAAGCTTTTTAGAGAACATATACTTTATGTAAAAAACTCTCTTGATAAAAATGAAAATATTTTCATCAAATTAGATGATCTTCTGCTTGAAGTATCAAAATTAGATGAATCTAATGAAAATGATATTAAAAACGTAAATACAATTCAAGAAATAGATAAATTAATTGAGCAAACAAAATTATATAAATAAAAGGAGAATGTATTATGAAACAAACAAAAACTATACTTATTTTTGTAGTAATTGGTGTTCTAGTATTTGGTGGAGTCTTTTTAGGTTTAAATTTAACCCGAAACATAGGTAAAAGCAATAATCAAATTGGTACAGAAAACGCTGAAAACAAGCTTGAACAATTAAAAAATAAAATTAATGTTACAAATGTAGAAAGTCGTAAAGTCCCAGTAGAATTAGAAGAAAATTTAAAAGAGGAATTGCCTGATATATCCACGTTCCCTTTGAGTGTTGAAAATACTACTGATTTTTTTATAGAAATTTTCTCCTCAACTGAAAAAGCAACAAAAGACACAGAAACTGATAATTGGCTTGGAAAAGTCGCTGAGGAATTTAACAATTCAAACATAACTATAAACGGAGAACCAGCTTCTGTTTCTATACGCCCTATCGCTTCTGGTGTAGCTGCTGATTATATTGCATCTGGAAAATATGTGCCTGATTTATTTTCTCCTTCAAATGAATTTTGGGGTAAAATGATAGAGTCTAGCGGAGTAAAGGCAACTTTAGAAGAAAAGGTTTTAATACCAAATGTAGCTGGCATACTTTTAAGCAAGAAAAAACACGATGAACTATTAAGTAAATATGGCACTATAAATATGAAAACCATAACTGAAGCCACATCAAATAGCGAGATTTCTATGGGCTATACAAATCCTTTTGCCAGTTCAACTGGATTGAATTTCTTGGTTTCAACTTTATGTACTTTTGACGCAAAAAATCCATTAAGTAATGATGCCATAGCTGGTTTTGAAGCTTTTCAATCAAATGTTCCTTTTGTAGCATATACCACTTTACAAATGAGAGAATCAGCAAAAACAGGTGTGCTTGATGGTTTTATTATGGAATACCAAACTTATATAAACAATGTTGATTTAAGATCTTCTTATATATTTACAACTTTTGGTACTCGTCATGATAGCCCTGTTTATTCCTTTAACTTAAGTGATGATAAAAAAGAACTCACTAAAGCATTTATAGAATTTTGCAAGCAAAAAAAATATCAGGATTTAGGTGAAGAATACGGATTTAAATACCCAGAAAATTACGTTTCCGAATTACCTGAATTAGATGGAGACACATTGGTTCAAGCACAGAAATTATGGAAAGAGAAAAAGGACAATGGCAAACCTATAGTTGCAGTGTTTGTAGCGGATATATCCGGAAGTATGTCAGGCGAACCTATTAACGAGCTAAAGCGTTCTTTATTAAATGGCTCAAAATATATAAATTCCAACAATTACGTTGGTTTAGTGACATATTCAACTGATGTTTATGTAAATTTGCCTATTTCAAAGTTTGATATAAATAACCGTTCTTTATTTGCAGGTGCTGTTACTGATTTAAACACAGAAGGAAGTACTGCAACTTTTGACGCTGTGGTAGTTGCAACAGATATGCTTAAAAAATTTATGAAAGATAATCCTGATACAAAACCTATGTTGTTTGTTTTAAGTGATGGCGAAACAAATATAGGTTCTACCTTAAATGATACAAAAGATATATTTGAAACTTTTGGTATACCAATATATACAATTGGTTATAATGCAGATATAGCTGCTCTTAAACAAATATCCGAAATAAATGAAGCGGCAAATATAAACGCCACATCTGATGATGTAGTTTATCAACTTAAAAATCTGTTCAATGCCCAAATGTAATTATCTTAAAAGGAGATTTGTGTAAATTATGAATTTCAAACTCGAAACAGCAAATATATCAGATTTAAAAATTGAAGTTGCTGAAGATATAAATAAAAATTCAACTGTGCAGAAAATTTCAAGCCATCCTTTAACTGCTGAAAACATCAAAAATTTTAATATAAATTCTTTGGAAGAACGCCAAATGATTTTAAAGTTTGTTGAGAACTTCGGCATGGATACCATGTTTAAATCTGCCAATAAATCTGCATCTGCACAATCTCAAATACTGGGTGTTAATCAAATATGGGGCGAAAGTAGTAGTATTGTAAACAATCTAAATAGTTTAGAGTTTGAAATGAAAAAATTAGATCCATCATCTATAGATTTTAATCCAAAGGGATTATTCAAAAAAATGTTTAATCCTATAAAAAATTATTTTGAACTTTATACTAAAGCAGATGCATCTATAAACAGTATAATTGTATCCCTTGAAAAAGGTCGTTCTATTCTCAAAAATGACAATACTACTTTAGAATTAGAAGAAGTATCACTTAGAGAATTGACATTAAATTTAGCAAATGAAATCAAAACTGCTGAATTTATTATAAAAGAATTAGAAGATGTTTTGTCTAATTATATTTCATTAAATATTAGTGACGATAAAATTAAATTTGTTAAAGAAGAAGTTTATGAACCTTTAACGCAAAGATTATTTGATTTAAACCAGCTTATGGTAGTAAATCAACAAGGAATTTTAACTATATCTGTTTTGAGAAGAAATAATAAAGAACTGATACGAGGTATAGACCGTGCTAGAACAATAACCTTAGCAGCTTTAAAAACAGCTGTTACAGTTGCACAATCTTTATATAATCAAAAATTAGTTTTAAAAAAAGTTGAAACTTTAAACAAAATGTCCACCAACATTATTCAGGGAACTTCTGCAATGATGAATAATCAAAGTGGTGAAATTTTCAATAAAACAATGAACAGCAGTGTATCTGTTGATAGTTTGCGAACTGCTTTTGAAGAAACTTTTCAAACAATAGAAACTATAAATTCATATAAAAATCAAGCTATTGAAAATATAAAAGATACAACAGAACAATTTCGACTGCTTGCAAATGAAAATGAAGAAAAAATAAAAAACTTGGAAAACAATAATATTTGAAAATTTAAAATTTACAATATTTTTCAAATGTCCAAATTTTTAAAAAGGCAAGGTATCTTTTACCCTGCCTTTTTTTCATTAAAAGTATACATTAATAAAACTACATTTCATTGTAATTAACACCAATAAGCTTAATTATCCTTCTTATTTTCAAATGAGTTATCATATTTAATATAAATCTCCAAAAAAGCAGGATACCCCATTTCTTTTTCTAGACCCTCATTTCCTTTTTTGTAGAAAATATATAGAATAATATCAAAAACAAATAAAACTGCAAACCTCATTTCAAATATACAAAGCAAAACTATAAAAAGAGAACTTATTAATAAATTCTTCTTTGATACAGCAAAATTTAAAAAACCAATTGTGCATATAACATAGGCGATTAAGGCAAGTAGTGGGTTTCCTACTATTAAATCTGATGGTGCACGTATTGATTTATATATCATAAAAGCGTTAAATATCAGATTTGTAATATAATACCCTTGTAGTATGTCCTTAACATATGCCTTTTTTATACGCAAACTGGTAACATTAGCATTGTATTTATGAACCTCTTTTACCAATTCACGATCAGTATCCTTATAAATTGTTATATCCCCTTTTTTCACTATTTCTTCTATATTTAGAGCCATAATTTTCATCTCACATTCTATTATTTGATACACTAAAATCTCATAACTAAAAAAAGAATTTAACTATGCAAAATTTACATTGTTTCACCATATATTATATCATATAATGTATATAATTCCAATAGTATTTTAACAAATAAAAGCTTATTCCTTAGAATTTGTTACTATTAGACCATATATAGGACTACGATGTTTTACCGAAGGTCCAGGTGACCGAACAATCAATGTCGTCAACTTAAGAAAATTGCTGAGGCAATTTATGAGGCTCTGCCTCAAACTCCGCTTCTTTTTCTATCGCAAAAAGAAGCAAAAAAGCTCTTGAAGCATAAGGATTTCGCTTTCTGCGGAAAGCGACCAAGGGCGTTGCCCTTTGGAAACCTACGATTTTTTGAAAAAAATCGAGTAAAACTTT
>JACCEE011575413.1_pt1 | contig 12952 bp, 10 predicted proteins | sample 7449931 | NCBI WGS metagenome assembly JACCEE01 (sample SAMN15323457, study PRJNA562643) | freshwater metagenome | isolation source: river surface water | place: USA:Blue River Watershed | collected 2017-08-19 | reverse complement strand
TCTTAATTTCATATATTTGTGTATTTAGCCGTTTATTTTGTCTATTTACGACCCTTTTTTAACTTATTTTTATAACGAGTCTTTTATAAAAATAGCAGACTAAATATTATAACTATATGATAATAAATTATTCTTCTTGCATTGGCTCTCCCCTTTAGGGGATTTAGGAGCTTGTTTAAGCATAGGAGTTACGCAGTTGAATCGGTAACTGTTTGATTTTACTGGAAACATGATTGTGCGGCGCACAATAATAACTCATTGTAAATAAAAGAATTAATATTTCAACTGCGTAACTCCTAGGGTTGGGCGTTTTTCTTAGACCTGCTAGGTTTAAAAAACCTAGCAGGTCTTGAATCAATCATGATGCAGGACTGCGAGCACTGCCAGTCCTATGACCATCCAAGTTACGAAAACCTCAAACCCTCACCTCATGCTGCCAAACCCGCAACACCGAATACTCCTGCAACAAACGACTAAACACCGTCCCCTGCAATTCATAAACCGTGACCGCCGTCACCGCCCGATAACTCACAGGACACACGCAAGGCTGCAATAATGCCTCCTCACCAAAATAATCCCCCGCCATCAAAGTTCCATAATCCAATTGGGCGCGTGAAATCCGAATCACCCCACGCGTGACCAAATATAAACTGTGGGTTAAATCGCCCTGTGCACATAGATATTGACCGCTGCGCAATTCTCGGCAGCATAATTGCTGGGTGATTTGTGCACAAACTTCCCGCGAGAGCTGTTTAAATCCCTGTAAACTTTGCAATAAATCCAACACGCTTAAATGCGGTGGAACAATACTTTGTTGCGTGGTTTGTAATTGTTGCTGCAAAGCTTTTAACAGCGGATGTGCCAAGCTGGGCGATAAAATTCCGCGTTGCACTTGCGCGGTAATCGCTTCATATTCCGCATGTAATACCAGCCGCGCCGCAACTTGTTCCTGCATTGCACTGACAAATTCCGCAAATTGTTCGGTGGTGCTATCGAGCCGCGCCCGTGCCGAATCTTGCCAACGCCGATAATTCGAGCGCACTTTTTCCACCACTTCAGGACGCGCCATATTCACCGCCGCAATTTCTTCCAAACGCGCCATCACCCGTAAATTGCCTTGATGTCGCCCCCAAGCTTCTTCATATTCACGCGCAGTTTCCCGCGCCCGCCATGCGATAACGCCTTGCTTTATCAGTGGAATCAGCTGCAATAAATTCAAGCAACGTTGTTGAAAACGTTCATATTCAGGCGAGTGTAAAGTGACACGCGGCAATTTGCCCTCGTGCTGCAAACCATCAATTTGCAAGGCGACGGAATAGCTCAAATTACGATACGCCGCCTCCGACAATTGCCCATACAAAAACATGTCGTGATAAAAGGCTTTTTCCGTGGCAAAGGTTTGAATAAACAGCAAACATTGTGCGGCTTCCGAGCTGGGAACGCTTTGCCACAATTCTGCTAATTCCGTTTGTTGAATGCGCAGCGCGTTTTCACAGCGTTGGCGTTGACGTTCTGCAATCCTGGTGGAAAATAAGCCGCCTTGTTGCAGTTGTGGAATCGCTTGTAAAACTTGTTGTTTTGCAGTGAGTTGGCTTTCCAAAATTGCCATTTTATCAATCAAACTGGGCTGGTTGAATTTTTGCCACGCAAGCAACGCGGGCAAACTCACGCCCTGAATTAATAAGCTTAAATAACAGACGCTTAAGCTAATCGCTAATAATTGGGGAAAATAACTGAGTTCTGCAAAACTGCTGACAATGACAAGCGGCATCACCCCATGAATGCCTGACCAAATTAACACGGGGCGATATTGTGGCGCGTAACGGACATAAGGCGGTAAGCCTTGCAACAAGGGTAACAGCAGTGATAATAGCAAGCCGCGCATCACCCAACCTGCGACAAGAATCGCGACACTCAGGGGTAATAAATCAATGACTAATAAAATATCCACTTGCAAGCCCGCCACCAAAAACAGTAAAGCACTCATCACTTGGCTGATGTAGCGTAGTTGCAGGCGAATATAGCGTTTAGTCGCGGGGTCGAGCCGATTATGTTCCCAAGTGCTGAGATGCAAACCCACACTAATCACCGCAAAACTGCTGCTGAGTTGAATCGCTTCGGCAAACCACGCGCTGCCATACAGCAGTAATAAAATTAAGCTGATGCTGAAAAAAGGATGTTGCGGCAATTGTTTAGAAAAAATCGCGGCAAGACTGGCTAAACCCCAACCGCCAATCATGCTGCCTGCAATTTGCCAGGCTAATTCACTGGGTAATTCGGGCGCGTGAATGCCGTATTGAAATAGCGTATGAATTGTCACGATGGCAAACGCGCTGTGTAATAAACTTTCGCCTGCTAATAAATGCTGGAAACGCGGGCTGAAACTGACTTGGCGTAAATTTTTTAAGGCAATCGCACTGTCACTGATACTTAATACCAGCGCGAGCATAACAATTGCCATCGGGTTTAAGCTGTGCCAAAGCTCAGATAAACCATACTGCAAAACTCCCATGCCCAGCCCCATGCCGCCTAAGCCAATGCACAGAATTGGCACTAAATAACGCCGCAAATGTTGAGTTTCTAAACCAAAAGCAGCGGTGAAAAGTAGTGTCGGTAAAAATAATTTATTAACAACAAATCCCGTAATAAATTCATTGTCTTGAACTAATTTAATCACCACAGGAAAAATATTCCAGGTCGCCAAACTTAGCCCAATCAGCGGTAATAACAAATAAAAATACAGCCAGTTGCCGCGACTGAGCAACCAGCTCAACATAATGATGAGTAAAGAGGTGAGCAGTAAATTTTCACTGAAGAACAGATTTAAAATCGTCATGATAAGTACACAAGTGGCAGGCGTATCCTGCGCCCCATTTGAGAATGAGAGGGTTCTCGCTATAGTTATGAAACCCAAATAAAAGAATCAATTAGAAACCGTGACTGACATAAATTTACAGCCGTCAGGTACAGCGCGGTCTAATATAAGTTTAACCTTGCCAATTTTTTCCAGTCGAATGGAATTAGAATTTAGGGTAAACTTTTGATTTGGCAAACGATAACTCTGCCGTGAATCACGATTTTTAAACGAAGGTCGCCCTAACTTTTTCTTGCGCGTTTTAGAAAAATAGTTTTTCTTAAACGCTTTAAAGTCTATTTCCTTTTGTTGCAACGCTGCTGCACTGGCTTCACTCATCCATTCAAACTTTTGCGTAAGTTGCGTACTGCTCAGTGATTGTGTTTGTTCAAGTTTATTTTTATCATATTTAGGAGTTACGCAGTTAAATCGCTAACTATTTAATTTTGTTGTGCAGCTCGTAGGGTGTATAGAACCGATTTGAAATCACCCTTATTCTGAAGTTAAGCTTCAAACTGAATAGTTGATGTTGTCAAAAAAGTTAGGTGTAGGTACAAATTTATTCGCATGCGTTTTTAATTCGAGAGCGTTGTGCGAATAAATTTGCACCTACAACCAGCTCAACCTCGTAAACTTAGCTTAAAATGTAAAATTCCAAATCGGTTCTATAACCCTATCTATATCAAAATTTCAGAGGGATATAAAGATGGTTTTTATAGACATGATGATAAAGACGGTAGGGGGTTGTATCAATTAGCAGATATGGCTAGCCCCAATCCTCGTCCTAATATGATGTATAACTGGATTGGTTTTTCTTATCCAGTTAAAGGTTGGCGTTATGAAATGAATACTATGCAAAAACTGCACGATGAAGGTAGAATTCACTATCCAAAACAAAAAGATGGTTCTTTTGATTTAACAAAGAGACCGCGTCTTAAACGATATTTAAATGAGCAAAAAGGGAAATTATTGGGCGATGTTTGGACAGATGTTCAAAACGTACAAGCCCATGCTAAAGAACGCATAGGTTATCCCACCCAAAAGCCAGAATTGTTGTTTGAACGCATTATCAACATGGCCAGCAATGAAGGCGACATAATCCTAGACCCGTTTGTAGGCGGGGGAACAACTGTGGCAGTTGCAGAGAAACTTAAACGTCAAGGGATAGGGATAGACCAATCTGTACAAGCGGTAAAAGTTTCACAGTTTCGACCCGATAAACAACGTGATTTATTTGCACAACCCTTTGTTGTGCAACTGCATAAATATGATTATGACACGCTGAGATATTCGGACGCTTTCGAGTTTGAATCTTTCATTGTCACGCAATACGGCGGCACGCCAAACACAAAACAGCGTGGTGATTTTGGAATTGTTGGAATTTTGCCTATGAAGAAGAAGCGGGCTTCAAAGCGGACGTGATGATCGATAAGGAAGGCAAGCAAGCCCACAAGTTTAGAGCAGGCAATCACTCGATAGCGGTGAAAGTCGTTGATAATGACGGTTTAGAAAGTTTGGAAGTGGTTAAACTAAAAGTGAATGGGGTGTGAAAGTTACTGAGAGCTAAACTGCGCCCCTAAATCCCCTAAAGCGGACTTTTAAAGACAAAATATTTTATGTTTAGCCCCCTTTAGTGGGTTGGGGGCGCAGTTAAAGGGCTTAAAAATACTTTACTCCCGCGATGGAACGAAATAAGGTTATAGAGATTTCTATCGCCGCAAATCAGCACATTGTACATCAAAACAATGTTATGTTATATTATAACTATATAGTGCTTAGCAAAAATACGGGGTATTAAAATTATCTGCTTGATGAATAAACCCCCATCCAAGGCTGCTGATTATTAACGAGTCAGGCTATAATAAGCAACTTCACGAAATTGCCGTTATTATTGAGGTCGCAAGCCAGTCATGCTAATTTTTGAACACCGTCACCGCACCACCCCCACCCATTACAACGCGCAAATTGCCCCAATTAGCGATTTACCCGCCAATTTGTTACGCAAACAACGCGCCGCCTTGCCCGAAGCCTCAGAATTACAAGTGGTGCGTCATTACACCCGATTATCACAAAAGAATTTTTCCATCGACACCCATTTTTATCCGTTGGGGTCGTGCACCATGAAATACAATCCACGGGTTTGTAATACGCTGGCGATGTTGCCCCAACTTTTAGCGCGGCATCCGCTCACGCCCGATTCTCACAATCAAGGCATTTTAAGCTGTTTATACGATTTACAAGAAATGCTCAAAGAAGTCACAGGAATGCGCGGGGTTTCGCTGGCATCTGCCGCAGGCGCACAAGGTGAATTCGCAGGCGTTGCCATGATTCGCGCCTATCACCAAGCACGCGGCGACGTTGATCGTGTCGAAATGCTCGTACCTGATGCCGCCCACGGCACCAATCCTGCCTCTGCGGTAATGTGTGGTTTTAAAGTGCGTGAAATTCCCACCAATGCTGAAGGCGATGTGGATTTAGTCGCCTTACGCGCCGCTGTGGGCAAACAAACTGCGGGGATTATGTTGACCAATCCTTCAACCTTGGGCGTGTTTGAACGCAATATTCAAGAAATTGCTGCTTGTGTACACGAAGCAGGCGGCTTGTTGTATTACGACGGCGCGAATTTAAACGCAATTCTCGGCAGAGTGCGCCCCGGCGACATGGGTTTTGACGTGATTCACATGAATTTGCACAAAACTTTTTCCACGCCCCACGGCGGCGGTGGACCGGGTGCAGGCCCTGTGGGCGTGAGTGAACGTTTATTGCCCTATATGCCCGTGCCCGTGGTTGCCTACGATGGTGCAACTTATCGCTGGTTGACCGAGCAAGATTGTCCCAATACGATTGGGCGTTTGCTCACTTTTGCGGGCAATGTCGGCGTATTGTTGCGGGCGTTTGTGTATGCGCGTTTATTGGGGCGCGACGGAATGCACCGCGTGGCAGAATTTTCGACCTTGAACGCCAATTATTTAATGGCAAAACTCAGCGCGGCAGGTTTTGAAATAGCGTTTCCCAATCGACGCGCCAGCCACGAATTTATCGTGACTTTGAAAAACCATGCAAAACAATATCATGTGAGTGCCATGGATGTAGCGAAACGCTTGTTAGACAAAGGCTTTCACGCGCCGACGACATATTTCCCCTTATTAGTGCCTGAATGCTTGTTGATTGAACCCAGCGAAACTGAAGATAAAGATACTTTAGACAGTTTCGTCAGCGCATTGCAGGAAATTTTTGTAGAAATGCAAACCGACCCTGAAATGTTGAAAAAAGCTCCCTACACTTTACCCGTGCGGCGTTTGGATGATGTGAAAGCCGCTAAGGATTTGGACATTGTCTGGAACGGCTAACAGCTGGAAACGGCTTTGGAAGGCTTGCGGGTATTCGCTCGCAGGTCTTCATTCCGCATGGCAGCAGGAAGCGGCGTTTCGCTTGGAAATTTATTTGTTAATTCCGCTGTTGCCTGCGGCATTATTTCTCGGAAAAACGCGTGTCGAAAAAGCGATATTAATCGCAAGTTTGCTGCTGGTTTTGATAATGGAATTGTTGAATTCTGCAATTGAAGCTTTGGCGGATCGTTTTGGCGCGGAATGGCATGAACTCATCAAACGTGCTAAAGATTGTGGCTCGGCTGCGGTGCTGATTGCGGTGGTGCAAGTGGTCATGGTTTGGGGATTGGTATTATTTTGATATGCAACCCAACGCCGTTATAACTAATCAGCCTACTGATTTAGCACTACCATTCTGTGAATCCTGATTCAGACAATAATTAACCTGAGTTCGGGATAAGAGAAGTTGTTAAGCAGTCATAACTCAATGATGAGGTTAGCCTTTTGTATTGTGCTAACGCTCCAGCGGCGAGGATTTTACAAGCTTATGCCGTACAAGGAGAGCCTTATCGATTGCATCATGTCTAGCGTTATCACGTTTCTTGGTGGAATACGCTACGCTATTCCACCCTACGACTAAATTATCTACTCTTTCTTATCCCGAACTCAGGTTAATTAGGCTAATTCCTGACTTAATTGATAATTCCTTTATGGACAGCACGTTAAAATATTCCCAATTTTGGGACTTTCCTCTTGCCCTCATTTCAACGGGGCGCACCTCTCATAACCCAAATTGAACTCACTTTGTAAATTACGTTTCAGACATCATCAGGAGTTTTCAAGCATGAAGTTAAAAAGTCTGTTATGGATTGGCTTATTCACGGGCAGTTTACTGAATTTAGCACAAGCCGCCCCGCTGCAAGTGGTTGCCAGCAATCCCGATTTAGGCAGTTTGGTGCAAGCGGTGGGCGGTGACAAAATCAGCCTCACGGTGTTGGCAAAAGGCACAGAGGACTCGCATTATATCGAAGCAAAACCCAGCTTTATCAAAGCTTTAAATCAAGCTGATTTATATGTGCAAATCGGTTTAGAAATGGAAGTCGGTTACGCACCTTTATTACTGAACAACGCGCAAAATCCCAAAATTTTGCCCAATGAAGCCGGGCATTTGGATATTTCAGGCTACATTAAACCGCGTGCAGTGCCGACTGAAGTCATCGATCGCTCGATGGGCGACGTGCATCCCTTTGGAAATCCACATTATTTACTCGACCCCTTGAATGGTTTGAGTGCAGCGGCGGCAATTCGGGAACGTTTAAGCAATTTGCGCCCCAGTGAAGCAGAATATTTTAATCAGCATTATCAGCAATTTGCCAAGAAAATGGCGACGGGCTTACTGGGCGAAAAATTAGCCGCGATCTATCAGCCTGAAGATTTACCGAAATTAGCTTTATTATTTGAACGCGGCACTTTGGCAGAATTTCTCAAAAACCAAGGACAAGAAAATTTATTAGCGGGCTGGTTTGGCATCATGCTGCCATTTTACGGCACGTTAGCAGTGGATGACCATGATTTATGGATTTACTTTACTGCACGTTTTGGAATTAAAGTGATTGAGCATTTAGAACCCAAACCAGGCATTGCACCCACCACCAAACATCTGGGCGAAGTAGTAGAAAAAATGCGGGCAGAGAAAGTTAAGTTAATCTTAACCACGCCGTATTATGATCCCAGTCATGCGCGTTTTGTCGCCGAACAAACCGGGGCAAAAATTGCAAAAATGGCACATCAAGTTGAATCTTTATCCACGGTGACAGATTATTTTAAATTGGTTGATCACAATGTTCAAAAAGTGGTGGCGATTCTTAGCGTTCGCTAAAAGTATTTGCCCTGTAGAACAGGGTGTAAACTCCGAAATTTCTCAGACAAATCCAATGCCGTTGTTACAGGTTGAAAATTTAAGTCTTGCGTATGGCAAGCGCGTGATTTTGGAAAATGTGAGTTTCGAAGTGCAGGCGGGCGAGTTTTGGTTTTTGCTGGGCGGCAACGGCATGGGAAAAACTAGCTTTTTGAATTGCCTGCTCGGTTTAATTCCTGCCCAACACGGCGCGTATCATTTACACCCCGTGCTACGTTCACGGGCGCGGATTGGGTTTGTGCCGCAACAATGTAGTTTCAATCCGTCCTTGGCAACTTCGGTGCGCGAATTTGTGAGCCTTGGTTTGGTGGGCATTGAAACCCATAAAACGGAACGCGAAGCGGCGTTACATTTTGCGCTGCAACAATTGAATTTAACCGCTTTTGCAAAACGTAACTATTGGTCACTTTCGGGTGGACAGCAGCAACGGGTTCGGGTGGCGCGGGCTTTGGTACGTCGCCCGTATTTTTTGTTAATGGATGAGCCGACTAATGGTTTAGATTTGGCGGTACAATCTGCATTATTGGAAGATTTGGCGCGTTTACAGCAAGAGGGTTTAACGATTTTGTTGGTTTCACATGATTTACAACTGGCAACGCAATATGCCACCCATGTCGCGCTGTTCAATGCGGGCAAAGTTCAAGCGGGAACAGCCGCCGATTTGCTCACCGCCCCGATTTTGAAACAGTTGTATGGCACGCAACAATTGCCACACTGCCTTCATTGTTTAACTGCCCATGTTTAATGATTTTATCAGTTCTTGGGGCTTATTTTATCCAAGTTATATCACAGGCTGGCTGGTGGCATTTTCGCTGTCTTTGGTGGGCGTGTTTGTGGTGGCGCGGGATCAGATTTTCATCAGTGCGGCAGTGGCACAGGCTTCAAGTTTTGGGGTGGCGTTGGGCTTGTGGCTGAGTTTAGCCACGGGAATCGCGTGGTTTGGCAGCGATGTCGCCTTGATGAATAGCGCAGTATTATTTGCAGTATTGGCGGCGTTATTTTCATCGCACAGCATTCGGCGTGACAGTGTCGAAGCAGTCACAGGCTGGATTTTCCTCAGTGCCAGCAGCGGCGCAATGTTGCTCTTAACCCACAGCCCACACGGTACAGAAGAAGTGCATCGCCTGCTCGCCTCAAGCCTCATCGGCGCAACACTGTTTGATATGTGGGTGTTTGTGGGTTTTGCCGTGTTCACAGTGGGAATGTTGCTGCGCTATTGGCAACCGCTATTATTATTCACACTTGACCCGCGCATGGCTGCGACCACAGGTTTATCGGTGTGGCGTTGGGGCGTGTTTAAAGCTTTGTGGCTGGGTTTGGCGGTAGGTTTGTCAATTCGGGTGTCAGGCATGTTATACGTGTTCGCCTGTTTGGTCTTGCCTGCTTTAGTGGCGAAGCGGTTGTGTGGTGAAATTGCGCATTTACTTTGGGTCACGCCAATTATCGCGCTCTTTGCCAGTGGTTTTGGATTTGTGTTTGCCCATCATTACGATTTCCCGCCTGGACAAGTCACGGTTGCGGTCTTATGTAGTTTATTAGTCTTGGTGTGGTTATTGCCTATCAATAAAGATTAAAACTTTTTTATAAGCTTATACGGTTTTTTTCTATCCTAAAGTCACCATCTATTCATATTTCCCCCGTAAAATAATCAGCAGCTCGGTTTTTTAAGTAAAAGCTGCTGTTTATTTTTGAAGTATGAACATCTTATCTTGATTAAATACACCGCATTATAAAATTCAGTGTGTAAATTCTTGGGTATTTAGCTTTTTATCCAAAGATAGATATTATTAAAGTTTTTTGGATTTTTAAAAGTTTTCGATTTTAGAAAAATACGCTACAAAATTTAAATTTATTGCGCTGCATCATCTGGCGTGACAGGAGTTTATGAGTATGGCAATGACAATTCATGTCGATATTGTGAGTGCGGAAGGCGAAATTTTTTCAGGTTTGGCAGAAATGGTTATCGTGCCTGCATATAATGGCGAAGTGGGCATTTTACCGCGTCACGCCCCGTTTTTATCGACTTTGCGGGCAGGCACGGTGATGTTGCGCATGGCAGGTGGGCGAGAAGATTGTTTTTATGTTTCTGGCGGAATTTTGGAAGTGCAGCCGCACATGGTCACAGTGCTCGCTGACACCGCATTACGGGCGCATGATATTGATGAAGCGGCGGCGATAAAGGCAAAACAACATGCTGAGCATTTGTTAAACGATCATCAAAGCAATTTTGAATATGCCAAAGCGCAAACAGAATTAGCAGAAACCGTGGCGCAGTTGCAAACTTTGACCTGCATGCGCAAACGTAATACGCGGCAATAATTGAAAGAATAAGTCTCTACATCCCCTAAAGAGGGCTAAACACCAACAACTTCTCGGCGCGCATGATTGAGGACTGGCAGTGTTACGAGCACTGCCAATCCATCCCCGTGTTATGTGAGAATACGCAAGCCCACGCTAAACGCTCTATTCCCCAACCCCTCCGACAGGCGTAATCACCGGTTTTTCCCAAGCTCCCGTAATGTGATATTGATAATTAATCGCCTGTTCGATTTCAGATTGCAGCAATTTTTGTACGATTAACACCGCAGCCCCCACGCCCAAGCCGCCCACCAATGCCCCCGCTACAGGAATCGTGTTGGATACATGCGGAATTACTGTAACTGTTTGATCATATTGACGCGCCGTTAAATCGGTACGCCCTTGGATTTCAATTTTTGCAGCAGGCGCAATCAATTGCAGATTTTGTGTGTCCGCAAAACCCTTGCTAAAATTAAAATCTCCGATAATTTTAGAAAAACCAAAGCCTTGTGAAAATACATCGCTGAAATCTAAAATTAAACGGCGCGGCAAGGTTTGTAAATCAAACAAACCCAACACCCGCCCCAAACCCGGCTCAAAATCCACGATTTGCCCTTCTGCAATCGCAAGATGTAATTTCCCACGCAATTTTTTCACTGAAAAATCCAAGGGACTGCCTTCCCAATAACTTTCCCCCGACAATTCCGTTTCCCCTCCACGCAAGGGCGGCGGTTCATAGCCAAACGCTTGTAATAATTCGCCCAAATCATCACTGCGCACTTTCGCCTGCAAATGGGTATACTGCGGCAGCGTTGCCAATTGCCACAAACCATTAGCAAGCCATTGAAAATGCGGATGAATGACCTGTAAATTATCCAATTCCCAACCCGCCACGCTGGGACGCAATGCCAGTTTAAGCTGCCCTAACACACGTTGATCAATTTGTAATTGCTCAATATTGCCCTCAACAATGGGCAAAGGACGCGGATCGTTGAATTTTGCAGGAGTGTTTTCAACCAATTTTTCAGGAAGTTTTAAATGCAGCTTTTTGAAATTGAAACTAATTTTTTCAGGCGTAGTTTTTAAGAATTGGATTTTACCGTGTAGCGCATCGCTTTTAAAAGAGGCATCGATTTGTTCTGTTTGGATTTTTGCCTTGAGTTTCACTTGATTAAAAATTTGTCCTAAGATTTCTAATTTATTGACTTGCAAACTAATATTCTTTGCAATTTTTGAGGGTTTGAGTTGCGGAGCTTCTGAAAACACCTTGTGCCACGCGCTCAGCGACAATTCGGGTAAATTGCCATCCACAGTCAAGCCCTGCATTGCCGTCAATTGCGGATTGAGTGCGTTCAATTTCACCGTGGCGCGACTCAATTTGCCCGCTTGCAACTCAAACGCGCTGTGTAACCAATTCCCATATTCAATCCATAAATTATCTTGCTCAGTTTCTGAAAGCCGCGCCGTCAGAGTAAATAATTGGCTTTGCTCAGATTTTTTCTGAAATGGAAAGGGTAAATCGCTACTTAAGCCTTTTAAATCACTGGATAAATATAAATAGGTGTCCCTGACCGTGGGCGCGGCATTGGGGCTGTGGCGCGGCAATTCTAAACGCAATTGCCACGGACTTGCACCTTGCAAATGCTTGTAAAATGGCAAGTTTCCAAAATCTGCATCGATTTGGCTCAATTGTTGTTTGATAAAATCCGCATCCGCCTTGCCTGCCAAATTCACTTGAACGATGTTGCGCCCTTGCACGTGCGTGGTTTTCAGCCCCAAAGTCACGGGTTTATTAAATAATAAAGCTTTTAATTGTTCCGCATTTAACTGCTTATTATCAAACAGTAAGATGCCTTTGACTTGTTGTAAAGTAATCCCTAATTGCGTATTTTTAATTTTTAGGTCTTTAAAATTTAATTTTCCCCAGACTTTTTCTTCATCATGCGAAGCCTCTGCCAACGGGATAAGCAGCTTTAACTCAAGCTCCATCGCGCCACTGAGTTCGACATGCCCTTTTTTTAAATCTACATTATTTTTTAACGGACTTTCTTGTAAATAACGCGCCCCATCTTGTGCCGTGCCTATTAATTTGCCTGTAATATTCAAAAATGGAAAATCTGCGGATAAATCAGGAATTTCAGCTAAAACTTGTTGTAATTGGCTTTGAAAAATGCGCCCTTGTTGTGCAGTCACGTTGAGTTTACGCCCGACGATGTCCACGGTGGCGGCAATTTCGTGAATTGGGGGATAGCGCGGGTCGAAATTTAACTGTGCATTTTTCGCTAAGCCTTTGAAAATAAAATTTTTAGTGTTTTCATCGAATAATTTATCTACTGCGCCTTCCAAAGTGGCAGAGGCTTCGCTGATGTCGCCCCCGACCAAAGCTTTTTCCAACCACGCAACCGTATCGGGTAGATATTGTTCAGGTAAGTAACTGTGCACACGGGCAATTTTTCCATTGCGCAATTCTGCCCGCAGATGCAATTGCGGCATGGCTTGCTCGGGTAAATCCACGCTGCCACTGAGTTTCACTTGCATTCCGTGTTCAACCGC
>JACCEE010020546.1_pt1 | contig 12955 bp, 8 predicted proteins | sample 7449931 | NCBI WGS metagenome assembly JACCEE01 (sample SAMN15323457, study PRJNA562643) | freshwater metagenome | isolation source: river surface water | place: USA:Blue River Watershed | collected 2017-08-19 | reverse complement strand
GGTCGAACTGCGCCTGCAAGGCGCGCTGCAGCCGATGCTGCACCGGTGAGAGCGGTGAAAACACACCCACTTCGCGATCCACCTGCGGATGCGCCTGGCTGGGCCGCCACAGGGTGGCATGACCGCCATGCTCGTGTGCCAGCGCGCGCAGTGCCAGGGCCGCGCTCGCTGGCGCCCAGCACCAGCGCTGCGCGCCATGCCATTCCACCAAGGTGTCGGAGGGAAGCGCCAGAGCCGGCGCGGTGGGGGGCAGGGACAAACGCCACAAAGCTTGGTCAGGGGCAGGCGCCTGGGTGAAAAACGCATCGGTGTGGTCGCGACAGCGCTCCCACCAAGAGTGGGCCTGCACTTCGTCCAACGGCATGGCGCTGTGCCCCGTCGCCGAGAGATGCGAGTGCATGACCGGAATGGCCGCCTGCACGGCCGCCAGCGCTCCGCGCAGCCGAACAATCAGGTAGCCATCATCGGTGGGTTCACCACTCGCCCCGCCACTGCCGTCGGGTGCGCGGTCTGACCCCAACGAGACCGGCGCCCAGCTACTGGCATTCAACGGCAGGGGCAGGCCCGCCCAGCGTTGCAGCTGATCCAGCGCCGCGGCCTGTTTCATGCGGACCACAAAGCTCGATTGCGCGGGTGGCACAGGCAACACCTTCAAGGACACCTCGGTGATGAGACCGAGTTGCCCCATCGATCCCGCCAGCGCACGAGAGACGTCATAGCCCGCCACGTTCTTCATGACCTGACCGCCAAAGCGCAACAGTTCGCCGCGGCCGTTGATGAGTTCGGCACCGAGCACATAGTCGCGCACTCCGCCCACGCTGACGCGTGCGGGGCCGGCCAGGCCACTGGCGACCATGCCGCCCACCGTGGCAGGTGCGCCGTGAAACCGGGGTGGCTCAAAGGGCAGGCATTGGCCTTGTTCGGCCAGCAGGCTTTCCAGTGTGGACAAGGCCGTGCCGCTGCGGACAGTCACCACCAGCTCACTGGGCTCGTAGCTCAGCACACCGTCCCATGCCAGCGTGGACAGCGGCTCGCCGCGGGGGGTTTCTCCGTGGAAGGCTTTGCTGCCTTGCCCCTGAATGGACAAGACACGACCCTGAGCGGCGGCGCCGCGAACCTGGTCGCACCAGTCAGACAATGAGTTGTGCATGGTCACGATGGTAGCGCCTGTCTCGTCCCGCGGGCCAGGCGAGGCCCGACAACCCCAGCCCGCATCAGGTCGTCGCCAGCAACTGGGCGAAACGGGGCAAGTCCACATTGCCGCCGCTGATCACCAGGCCCACCCGTTGGCCCTTCAAGTCCAGGCCCGCATGACAGGCCGCAGCCAGTGTCAGGCACCCGGTGGGCTCGACCACCATCTTCATGCGCTCGGCATAAAAGCGCATGGCCTCGACCAGTTGCTCGTCCGTCACCGTCAGGATGTCGTCGACATGACGGCGAATGATTTCGAAAGTGAGTTCACCCACCAGCGGCGTTTGCGCGCCATCTGCAATGGTGCGCGGCGTGGGGATACGCACCCGTTCGCCACGGCGAAACGATTGCTGCACGTCGTTGCCCGCTTCGGGCTCCACCCCATAGACCCGGCAGCGTGGCGACAAAGCGCGCGATGCCAGGGCGCAGCCACTGAGAAGGCCTCCCCCACCCAGGCAGACCAGCAACACATCGAGTTCGCCAACCTCCTCGAACAATTCCAGTGCTGCGGTGCCTTGGCCACACAACACATCGGCGTGGTCAAACGGTGGGATGAAGGTGCGCCCTTCTCGTGCAGCCAGTTCGCGGGCCAAGGCCATTGCGTCCTCGTTGTAGCGGTCGTAACCCACCACGGTGGCGCCGTAGGCCCGGGTCGCCGCCAGCTTGGCGGGCGAGGCGTCGTGCGGCATGATCAGGGTGGCCGACAAACCCAGGATTTGCGCCGACAGCGCGACAGCCTGGGCATGGTTGCCCGAGGAATAGGCCACCACGCCCGCACGGCGCTGCTCGGGGGTCAGCCGGGAAAGGGCATGGAAGGCGCCACGGAACTTGAACGCCCCCATGCGCTGAAAGTTCTCGCACTTGAAGAACAACTGCGCGCCCAGGCGCTGTTCCAGGGTGGCTGAGCGCAGCACCGGCGTGCGGTGCGCGTGGCCGAGCAGTCGCTGGGCGGCTGCACGCACATCATCGAATGTAGGCAGCACCCGCGACATGCGACTGAACGATCAGCAAGCGCCCCTCAACGGGCGACGACGCGAACCATCTCGAGGCACTTGTTGGAGTAGCCCCACTCGTTGTCGTACCAGCTCACCACCTTGATGAAGGTCTTGTCCAGGGCAATGCCGGCTTCGGCATCGAACACGCTGGTGCAGGACTCGCCGCGGAAGTCGGTGGCCACCACCTTGTCTTCGGTGTAACCGAGCACACCCTTGAGCGCGCCCTGACTCTGGGCCTTCATCTCGGCGCAGATCTCTTTGTAGTCGGCTTCCTTGACCAGCTCCACCGTCAGGTCCACCACCGACACGTCAGAGGTGGGCACACGGAAGGACATGCCGGTGAGCTTTTTGTTGAGTTCAGGGATCACCACGCCCACCGCCTTGGCTGCCCCGGTGGAGCTGGGAATGATGTTTTCCAGAATGCCGCGGCCCCCGCGCCAGTCCTTGTTGGACGGACCGTCGACGGTTTTCTGGGTGGCGGTGGCGGCGTGCACCGTGGTCATCAGGCCGCGCTTGATGCCCCACTTGTCGTGCAGCACCTTGGCCACGGGGGCCAGACAGTTGGTGGTGCACGACGCGTTGGAAATGATGGCCTGGCCGGCGTAGGTCTTGTCGTTGACGCCGTAAACGAACATCGGCGTGTCGTCCTTGGAGGGTGCTGACATGATGACCTTCTTGGCGCCCGCAGCCAGGTGCTTCTCGGCCGAAGCTTTGTCCAGAAAGAGGCCCGTGGCTTCCACCACAATGTCGGCGCCGATCTCGTTCCACTTCAGGGCAGCAGGGTCACGCTCGGCGGTCAGACGAATCTTCTTGCCATTGACCACCAGGGTGTTGCCCTCGACGGACACTTGCCCCTTGAAACGGCCGTGCACGCTGTCGTACTTCAGCATGTAGGCCAGGTAGTCAGGCTCGAGCAGGTCGTTGATCCCCACGACGTCGATGTCGGAGAAATTTTCAACAGCGGCGCGAAACACCATCCGTCCGATACGGCCAAAACCGTTGATGCCAATCTTGATGCTCATGGAACAGTCCTCTTGATAAAAAGCGAATCAGGAAAATCAGCGCTGGAGCACGGTCTGCACCGTGTCGGCGACGTTCTCGGGCGTGAAGCCGAAATGCTTGAACAAGGCGCCCGCCGGGGCCGACTCACCAAAGCAGTCGATGCCCACCACGGCAGACACCCCATACTTCCACCACCCGTCGGTGGAGCCCATCTCAACCGCCACGCGGGGCAGCTTGGCCGGCAGCACCTCCAGTTTGTAGGCGGCGCTTTGACGGTCAAAGGTGGTGGTGCTGGGCATGGAGACCACGCGCACGGCAATCTTCCGTTCCGCCAGCAGGGCCTGGGCTTTGAGGGCGAGTTGCACTTCGGAGCCGGTGGCGATGAGGACGGCCTGCGCGGCACGCTTCATGCCCACTTCGGTGGGTTCGGCCACCACGTAGGCGCCCTTGCTGATGGCGTCCAGGCCCGCTGCATCGGGCGCAGCGGCACAACGGCCTTTGGGCAGGTAGGGCACGTTCTGGCGGCTCAGCAACAGGGCTGTGGGGCCCTGGCGGTTTTGCAACGCCACCGCCCAGGCCACCGTGGTCTCGGCCGTGTCGGCCGGGCGCCAGACATCCAGCTGGGGAATCAGCCGCAGGCTGGCCGCGTGCTCGATCGACTGGTGGGTGGGGCCGTCCTCGCCCAACCCGATGGAGTCGTGGGTGAACACATGCACCACCCGTGTCTTCATCAGCGCGGCCATGCGAATGGCGTTGCGGCTGTAGTCGCTGAAGGTGAGGAAGGTGCCGCCGTAGGGGATAAGTCCACCGTGCAGCGCCACGCCGTTCATGATGGCGGCCATGCCGAACTCGCGCACCCCGTAGTTGATGTGACGACCGCCCTGGCCGTTGGCGTTCTTGACCACCTGGCCGGCCTGGTCAAAACGCAGCGCCGGGGTGGACGAGGTGTTGGTGAGGTTGGAGCCGGTCAGGTCGGCGCTGCCGCCCAGCAGTTCAGGCAAGCCGGCGGTGAACGCTTCCAGCGCGAGCTGACTGGCCTTGCGGGTGGCCACCGTCTCGGCCTTGGTGTGGGCGGCCAGCACGGCGTCCACCACGCGCTGCGAGAAATCGCGCGGCAGGTCGCCGGCCATGCGGCGAAGCAGTTCGGCCGCCAGCGCCGGGTGAGCGCTTTGATACGCTTTGAAGCGGGTGTCCCACTCAGCTTCCTGCGCCTTGCCACGGGCCTGGGCGTTCCAGTCGGCATAAACCTCGCGCGGAATCTCGAAGGGTGCGTGCGACCAGCCCAGGGCCTGGCGGGTGAGTGCGATTTCTTCAGCACCCAGCGGCTCGCCGTGGGCCTTGGCGGTGTTGGCGCGGTTGGGACTGCCCTTGCCGATGTGGGTGCGGCAGATGATCAGGGTGGGGCGCTCGGGGCTGATGCGTGCAGCGGCAATCGCCTGGCTTACCGCGGCCACGTCGTGACCGTCCACCGGGCCCAGCACCTGCCAGCCATAGGACTCGAAGCGTTGAGCGGTGTTGTCGGCAAACCAGGGCGTGACCTGACCGTCGATGGAAATGCCGTTGTCGTCGTACAGCGCGATCAGCTTGTTGAGCTTCCAGGCCCCGGCCAGCGAACACGCCTCGTGGCTGATGCCTTCCATCAAGCAGCCATCGCCCATGAAGACATAGGTGTGGTGATCGATGACGGTGTGGCCGGCGCGGTTGAATTCGGCAGCCAGCAGCTTTTCAGCCAGGGCCATGCCCACCGCGTTGGTGATGCCCTGCCCCAGCGGACCCGTGGTCGTTTCCACCCCCGGCGTCACGCCCACTTCAGGGTGACCGGCGGTCTTGCTGTGGAGCTGGCGGAAGTTGCGCAGTTCGCTCATCGGCAGGTCGTAACCGGTGAGGTGCAGCAACGCATAAATGAGCATGGAGCCATGACCGTTGGAGAGCACGAAGCGGTCCCGGTCGATCCAGTGCGGATTGCGCGGGTTGTGGCGCAAATGGTCTCCCCACAGGGCCACGGCCATGTCGGCCATGCCCATGGGCGCGCCGGGGTGGCCGGAATTGGCTTGCTGGACGGCGTCCATTGCCAACGCACGGATTGCGTTGGCCATCGAGGAGGTATTGGCCATGGTGTTCGGAGTGGGGGGGGGTGATGGGAGCAGGGGAAACCCGCAATTTTAGCGGCGCGCCAGGCCCGATCGGTACACTTGGCTGACACCGGGGCCCCGCACTGATGCACGGGCCTGGTCCTCAGCCACACCACGACCATCCCTCTGCCTCGCGAACTGTCCCCTGACCCCTTTTGCTACCCGCCCCCCACCCGGCCTCTCATGTCCATCCCACCCACCCCGCTGCCCACCCTGGCCCCTGACAGCCCGCGCGCTCCGGCCATGCTGCTGGCGGCCGGTCGTGGCGAACGCATGCGGCCCTTGACGGATGTCACCCCCAAGCCGCTGCTGGCGGTTCGCGGCCGTCCCCTGATGGCCTGGTGCCTGCAACGCATGGCCGAGGGCGGTCTGAGCGATGTGGTCATCAACACCGGCTGGCTGGGCGAACACATGCCTGCGGCACTGGGCAACTGTTGGCGCCCTGAGGGATCAGCCGGCCCCCTGCAGCTGCGCTACTCGCACGAAGGACAGGATTTTGGCGGCGCCCTGGAAACTGCCGGCGGCATCGTTCGAGCACTCCCGTGGCTGGATGACGTGTTCTGGGTGGCGGCCGGAGATGTGTTTGCCCCGGACTTCCGTTTTGACCCCAGCGAGCGGTCACGCCTGGCGGCGTCCCCCTGCCTGGCCCACCTCTGGCTGGTCCCCAACCCGCCGCACAACCCCCGGGGAGACTTTGGCTTGTCGGAGGAGGGGCTGGCGCTGAATCTGCCCACCGATCACCCGGGGCCGCGGTACACCTTCAGCACCATCGCGCTCTACAAACAAGCCTTCTTCGCGCCGCCCTGGTGTGACATCCCTCGCGGCAACCCTGAGGGCGTCAAGGCGCCGCTGGCCCCCTTGTTGCGCCGCGCCATGGAGGGTGGGTGGGTCAGCGCCAGCCTCTACACCGGCGACTGGACCGATGTGGGCACGCCCGAGCGCCTGGCCGAACTCAACCAGGCCTGAGCCCCGGGCCTGAGCAGGGCCAAAGTTGGTCTGCGCGATCGAATCGGACACACGGGTCACAATCAGGGGTCGACTGTTTTGCACAGCGCCCTCTGGGCGCTGATTGGCCTCACCATGACCCTGACCCCCGCTTTACGCGACCTGTACGCACAACGCCGCTTGCACCTGGCACAGCAACTCGGCCCCGGCGGCATTGCCCTCGTCCCCACCGCGCCCTCGTATGCACGCAACCGCGATAGCGAGTTTCCCTACCGCCACGACAGTTACTTTTACTACCTGTGCGGCTTCACCGAGCCTGATGCCTGGTTGCTCATCACGGCCGACGGTGAAACCACCCTGCTGTGTCAACCCAAGGACCTGGAGCGTGAAATCTGGGACGGTTACCGACTGGGCCCTGACGCTGCGCCTGCGGCGCTGGGCGTACAACAGGCCTGGTCCAGCCAGGACATCGAGCAACGACTGCCCCGCCTCTTGGAAAACCGACACACCGTCTGGTATCCCTTTGCCACCCACCAGGGCTTGCCGCAGCGACTCGACGGCTGGCTGTCCAAAGTGCGCGCGCGGGTGCGCTTTGGCGTGCAATGCCCGAGCCAGCAGCGCGACCTGTGCGGCTTGCTCGATGAGATGCGCCTGGTCAAGGATGACCATGAACTTGCCCTGATGCGCCGCGCTGCGCGCATCAGCGCCGACGCCCATGTGCGCGCTATGCAAGTGTGTGCCCAACGCCTGCGCGCCGGGGAAACCGTGCGCGAATACCACCTGGACGCCGAGTTGCTGCACGAGTTCCGCACCCACGGCTCGCAGTTCCCGGCCTATGGCTCCATCGTGGCGGCCGGGGCCAACGCCTGTGTGTTGCACTACCGCGCCGACGCGGCCGAAATCCGTGACGGCGAACTGGTGCTGATTGACGCCGGGTGCGAGCTCGATGGTTACGCCAGCGATATCACCCGCACCTTTCCGGCCAACGGACGCTTCTCGGCGGCCCAGCGAGATTTGTATGACCTGGTGCTGGCCAGCCAAACCGCAGCCGTGCAGGCCACCCGTGCGGGCGCACGTTTCACCGATCCACACGACGCCACCGTGCGGGTGCTGGCTCAGGGGCTGCTGGACCTGGGCTTGTTGCAATCGAACGTGCACGGGACAGTGGACGATGTGATCGAGCAACGCCACTATTTCAGGTTTTACATGCACCGCACCGGTCACTGGCTGGGCATGGACGTGCACGACTGTGGCAGCTATGTGGAGCCCGGCGAAGCCGCACGCGGCACCCCGCGTCGGGACCCGCTGTCGGGTGAAACCATCAACGACCGTCCCAGCCGCATCTTGCGACCAGGCATGGTGACCACGATCGAGCCCGGGCTCTACGTGCGCGCGGCCGACGATGTCCCCCAAGCATTCTGGAACCTGGGCATCCGCATTGAGGATGACGCGGTGATCACCCCCCAGGGGTGCGAGCTCATCACGCGCGATGTCCCGGTGGACCCGGTCGCTATTGAGGCCCTGATGCAAGCTTGACCTCGGGGCTGCCCTTTGCCCACACGCCTACAATGATTCCCCCTTGTCAGACACATCCACAGCGTGTCTGACCGTCTCAGGAGACCGTTTCATGCCCGACAAGAACACGAAAGATCCGCGTGCCGCTGCCCGCGCCGAATTGCGCCGCGCCGCACTCGAGTACCACGAGTTTCCGACACCCGGCAAGGTCGCCATTCACGCCACCAAGCAATTGGTGAACCAGCACGACCTGGCGCTGGCGTATTCACCGGGCGTGGCCGCCCCGTGCGAGGAAATCTTCAAGGACCCCAACGCCGCCTACAAGTACACCAGCCGCGGCAACCTGGTGGCGGTGATCACCAACGGCACCGCGGTGCTGGGCCTGGGCGATATCGGCCCCCTGGCAGCCAAGCCGGTGATGGAGGGCAAGGGGGTCTTGTTCAAGAAGTTTGCCGGCATCGACGTGTTCGATCTGGAGATCAATGAAAAGGATCTGGACCGGCTGGTCGATGTGATCGCCGCGTTGGAGCCCACCTTTGGTGGCATCAACCTGGAAGACATCAAGGCCCCCGACTGTTTCTACGTCGAGCGCAAGCTGCGCGAACGCATGAAGATTCCCGTCTTCCATGACGACCAGCATGGCACCGCCATCGTGGTGGGTGCTGCGGTGCTCAACGGCTTGAAGTTGGTGGGCAAATCGCTGGCCGACATCAAGCTGGTCACCTCGGGTGCCGGTGCTGCCGCGCTGGCCTGCCTGAACCTGTTGGTGAAAGTGGGCATACCGCGCAAAAATATATTTGTCACCGACCTCGCCGGTGTGGTGTACGAAGGTCGCACCGAGTTGATGGACGAGGACAAGATCCAGTTCGCCCAGCCCACCGCGGCCCGCACCCTGGCCGATGTCATTGCCGGCGCCGATGTGTTCCTGGGCCTGTCAGCCGGGGGGGTGCTCAAGCCCGAGATGGTGCGCAGCATGGCCGCCAAACCCTTGATCCTGGCGCTGGCCAACCCCACCCCCGAAATCCTCCCCGAGGAAGTCAAGACGGTTCGTGACGACGCCATCATTGCGACGGGTCGCACCGACTACCCCAACCAGGTGAATAATGTCCTGTGCTTCCCCTACATCTTCCGCGGAGCACTCGACGCGGGCGCCACCACCATCACCGACGCGATGGAAATCGCTGCCGTGCACGCCATCGCCGAGTTGGCCCAAGCCGAGCAAAGCGAGGTGGTGGCCGCCGCCTACGCCGGAGAGCAACTGGTGTTTGGTGCGGAATACCTGATCCCCAAACCCTTTGACCCGCGATTGATGATGAAGATCGCGCCGGCCGTGGCGCAGGCTGCCGTTGACAGCGGCGTGGCCACCCGCCCGATTGCGGACATGGCCGCTTACCGTGAGCGACTGCAAGGTTTTGTTTACGCATCCGGGTCGGCCATGAAACCCATTTACGCGGCCGCCAAGCGGGGGAGCCGCCAGCGCGTGGCCTATGCCGAGGGCGAGGAGGAACGCGTGCTGCGCGCCGTGCAAATCGTGGTCGACGAACGCCTGGCCAAGCCCACCCTGATCGGCCGTCCGGCGGTCATCGCTGCGCGCATCGCCAAATTCGGCCTGCGTCTCAAGGAGGGCACTGACTACCACGTGGTCAACGTGGAGCAAGACGACCGTTACCGTGACTTCTGGCAAACCTACCACCGGTTGACCGAGCGTAAAGGGGTGACCGAACAACTCGCCAAGATCGACATGCGCCGCCGCTTGTCACTGATCGGCACCATGCTGTTGCACAAGGGCGAAGTGGACGGCTTGATTTGCGGCACCTGGAGCACCCCGGACGTGCATCTGCGCTATGTGGACCAGGTCATTGGCCACCGCCCCGGGGTCTCGACCTATGCCTGCATGAACGGTCTGTTGCTCCCCGATCGGCAGGTATTCCTGGTGGACACCCACATCAACTACGACCCGACAGCCGAGCAACTGGCCGAGATCACCATCATGGCAGCCGAGGAAATGCGCCGTTTCGGTATCCAACCCAAGGCGGCTTTGTTGTCACACTCCAACTTTGGCAGCAGCGACCAGCCCACAGCGGTCAAAATGCGCCAGACGCTGGCCCTGGTTCAGCAGCGTGCGCCCTGGCTGGAGATTGACGGCGAAATGCACGGGGATGTGGCCCTGGATGGCGCCGCGCGAAAAGCCTTGATGCCCAACAGCACCCTGGACGGTAACGCCAACCTGCTGGTCTTGCCCAACCTGGATGCCGCCAATATTGCCTACAACTTGCTCAAGACGGCAGCCGGCGGCAACATCGCCATTGGCCCGGTGCTCCTGGGCGCAGCCAAACCGGTGCACATCCTGACGGCGAGCACCACCGTGCGCCGCATCGTCAACATGACGGCCCTGACCGTGGCCGACGCCAGCGCCACGCGTTAAGCCTTTTTCTGAGCTAGTACCCACTAGCTTCTGCAAAAAATCCCCTTTTCGGTGTCCGATTAGGGGAATTGGCTTGCCTTTTGACGGCATTTCCGCCAAAATCACGGTCTGAATTCGGGGTAAACCCGAATGCATGTTTTTGTTGCAGAGCAACACGCCCACTGGGGCTCAAGGCTCGGCACTCACTACCACAGGACCCTAGCGGAGATGGATATGCCACTTCGTACCGTTAAAAGCAATATCGTTCAGTCCATTCGTGCCTTTCGTGTCAGCGACCTCCAGGAGGCCGCCCTCGAACTGGGGCACCACTTTTTGTATGCCAACCTGGCCCAGGCCCAAAGCAAACAAGATGTCCTCGACCTGATTGCTCAACAGTTCACCTTCCCGACCCAAACCAGCAAGAACTTCGATGCCTTGTACGACGGCATGACCGATCCGCTGCACAAGTCCGGGCAACAACCGGGCTTCATTGTGGTGCTCGAGCATATTCCCGCCCACGCGAAGTTCGACAAAGAAGCTCGCGAGCAACTGCTTGACGTGTTCCGTGAAGCCTCCGACTTCTGGTCGGACCGCAAGGTGTCCTTCCGTTGTTTTTATTCTTTCTCGGTGGCTCGCGCGCCATCGAGCACCGCAGAGCGTGCTGCAGATTCGCCTGAAACCCAGGGCATCGAGCTGGGTGATGCCGGTGAAAAAATGCCCACGGACAAACTGGTGGACATCTCCCCCATGGCGCTGCGCATGAGCAGCCCCTTCAACGCCGGCTACTGGCTGGCGGCTGCCTGATCTGACCGGCCGGCTTGCACGCCGGTCGCTTCCAGGGCACGGGTCAGTGCCACATACTCCTCCACCGGCACCTCCTCGGCACGGCGCTGCAAGTCAAACGCCGTGTCTGCCCCGTGGGCCTGTAACCAACGGCCCAGGCTGTGGCGCAGCAATTTGCGACGCTGGCTGAAGGCCTCGCGCACCACCACACTCAGCAGCGCAGGGTTCAATTCGGCCGGTGCCGTACGCGGCACCATGCGCACCACCGCGCTGTCCACCCGCGGGGGCGGGTCGAACGCCGCGGGTGGCACCGTCAGAACCGACTCCATGTCATAGCGCCATTGCAGCATCACGCTCAGGCGACCATAGGCGCTCGTACAGGGGTCGGCCACCATCCGGTCCACCACCTCCTGTTGCAACATGAAGTGCTGGTCGGCAATGGCATCGACATGGTTCAGTAAATGAAACAGGATGGGCGAAGAGATGTTGTAGGGCAGATTGCCAACCACCCGCAATCGCCCGCGACCCCAACGGAGAGCCCAGGCCGAGAAATCCACCGTCAGCACATCGGCTTGCACGACCTCCAGACCGGCGCGGGTCTGCAACCGTGCCGCCAGATCCCGGTCGAGTTCGATCACGCCCATCTGCCCCACACGCTCCAGCAAGGGTTGCGTCATGGCAGCCAGGCCGGGGCCGACTTCCACCAGGGGCTGACCTGGTCGCGGGTCGATGGCACGCACAATGCCGTCAATGATGGCCTGGTCCGTCAGGAAGTGTTGGCCGAAGCGCTTGCGCGCAATGTGTTTCATCAACCCGTATCCGCAGTGGCCTATTGCGGCGGATCACGCAGCTCGACATAGGCACGGCCGCGAACTTCACGAGCCCAGGTCTGAAAGGTCTCCTCGAATTTGCTCTCGCGCAAGGCGTTGCGAGCCAACTCACGTTGTTCGCGCACCGACATCTCGGTTTTGCGCCGCTCCAGCACCTGAATGAGATGCACGCCAAAGCGTGACACCAGGGGGTCGGAAATTTCCTGCGGGCCAAGTCGATTCATGACCTCTTCAAACTCGGGCACGAACATGCCTGGGTTGGCCCATCCCAGGTCGCCACCAGCGCTGGCGCTGCCGTCTTGTGAGTGTTCGCGAGCGAGTTGGGCAAAGTCGGCCTTGCCGCCTTCAATCGCCCGCTTCATCCGCGTCAATTCGGCTCGCGCCACGTTGACGCTCATTTGCCCGCCGGGTCGCAGCAAGATATGGCGCGCATGGGTTTGCACCACGGTAGCGGCCGAATCGGCCGCTGCGCGCTCCAGCACCTTCAGGACATGAAAGCCCGCCCCCGAGCGGACGGGCCCCACCACGGCACCCACGGGACGCTGGCGCACCGCCTCAACAAACAAAGGCGGATAGCGGTCCTGCGGGCGCAGGCCCATCTGCCCGCCTGAAGTGCGGTCTGCTGCCGCAGAAAAGCGACGGGCCAACTGTGCAAAGTCTTCTCCGCCTTGAGCCCGCTGGAGCACCTCACGGGCTTGGGCCTCGCTTTGAGCGATCTGCTGGGGTGTGGCGTCGTCGGGCACCGCGATCAGGATTTGCGCCAGATTCAACGCCTGCCGTGCTTCCTGCTGCGTCTGACGCTCACGCAGATACTGGTCAATTTCCTGGTCTGTGGGACGAATCCGCGGCGTGACCTCGCGCTCTCGAAGTCGCTGCAGCGTGAGCTGATCGCGCATGTCCTGACGCCATTGTTTCAGCACCACCCCTGAGCGCTCGAGTTGTGTGCGCAATTGCTCGGGCGTCATTTGCGCGCGCTCGGCGGCGTTGTCTTCAGGCTGCGACACATCGGCATCGCTCACCTGCACGCCAATTTCCCGGGCCCACTGCAACTGCGCCTTGTCCTGAATCAGCTGGTCCAGTACCTCACTCAGCAATTGTTCACGCGGTGGTGTACTTTGCCCTTGCTGCCTCAACTGTGCCTCGATGGCCTGGGCCCGT
>JACCEE011692611.1_pt1 | contig 12961 bp, 9 predicted proteins | sample 7449931 | NCBI WGS metagenome assembly JACCEE01 (sample SAMN15323457, study PRJNA562643) | freshwater metagenome | isolation source: river surface water | place: USA:Blue River Watershed | collected 2017-08-19 | reverse complement strand
GTGTTCGCTGTAAAGTTTTTCCGCATCGGGTGCGGAATTTTCAGGCTCTGCGGCGACGGCATTCGCAGCAAATAAAACGGCAATTAAATAAACGTAATTCATTAGATTTCCTTGCTGGTTTGAAACCTCCCTCTTTTAGGAAGGAGAATATCAAGGTATTTTTGGTAGTGCTAAATAAGCAGTGATTTGTTGTAATGGTTAATAAAATAAATGATAGCTCCGACTAGGGAGTGTCATCAATTAGACCTCAACTGCGCCCCCAACCCCCTAACCCCTTAAAGGGGGCTAAACATTAACACTAGCCCCTAAATCCCCTAAAGGGGACTTTAAACACTAAACAAATATTTTGTGTTTAGCCCCCTTCAGGGGGTGGGGCTTCTTTAAAGACTTTTAAACACGCTACTTTTTGTTAAAACTTAATTGATGACACGCCCTAAGCAAATGACAGTGATCTGGGTGCAAGACGCATTCAGTTTTAGAATTCCCAACGTACTTGCAAATACGCACTGCGTGGCACTTCTGTGCTCATAAAATCGATAGCCTTAACCGCAAGCATTTCTAAATGTTGTTTACTAAACAAGTTTTTTCCAACCAGTGATAATTGAACTTGTTTATTTATCTGCCATGACAAACGTGAATCCACCGTAAAATACGCATTAATACTATTGGCGGTTGTTGCATTTGCTGGATTCGGAGCTATATCAATCCGACCCAACCAACGTGCATTAACGTCCCATTGCCAACCTGGCGCGAAGTTCCAATAAGAACGTAAATTAAATTGTTGACGTGCATTCCAGCCCATCATAAAGTTTGTACTGTCTTCAGGTGAATAAGTACTATTTTTGAACAAAGATGCTGCACTGTGTAAATAACTATAACCTGCGTGCAATCGCCATTGTGGGGAGACTTGCCAATCGGTGTTTAATTCAATCCCCGCAGTGTTTGCAGAACCCATATTTTTAAAGTTCATGGGGGTAATCAGAGCAGGTAAACTAGGATTTAAGTAAGGCGCAGCATAAGCGATACTGATTAAATCATCATACTTATTGAAAAACAGTGCGCTATCAAAAGAGAACTGTTTATTTGGTTGAAACCGCCAACCCACTTCATAACTTAGCTGTTTTTCAGAACGCAGTGTTTGTGATCCGTTTATCGGAAATAATATAGGCAGACTTACACCTGCACTTAAGGGATATTGAGTTCCCAATGAATAGAGTGAGACTAAATCACGTTCAATACGTGCAGGGGTGCGCACTGAACGAGAAATAGCAGACCAAAAACTGTGCTGAGGGGTTGCCGTCCACATCATGCGGATATTCGGTTGATTTTCCCATCCCGTTGTATCATTACGTTCTAGCTTATTTCCAAGGGTTAGTTTGAGGTCATGGCGCAAACTAATTTCATCTTGCAAGAAGAAATTGATGACTTTTTGATGCAAAAGCGAGGGTAAATAGCGATAACTGGGAATTTGTTGATACGGCGTATTATTGCTAGAGTTTGTGTTTTCCAATATGGCACGATAGCCCCCTCCCCAAGTGAATTCATGCTGCGGACTGAATTGCCAGCGTTGATGATAATCAAGGTCTAAGGTGTCTGCACGTACCGCAAATAAATTAAAATCTTGTTGTTTATAGTCATAATAGGCTTGCATAAAAAAATCAGCCTGTTCAGAAATTTCGTGTTTTACACTCCCCACAATATGTCCACCATGTGCAACTTGTGTTGTGGCATCACGGGTAGCAAATCCATAACCTGACTTTTTCAACTCGCTACTTTCTGCTTGAAACATCCAATGCGTGCGACCATTGCTGCTGCTATCGAAGCGTATTCCTGCACGTTGCGATGACCATGAATCACTAGCAATTCCTTTTTTTGCAGGCTGTACTGGATACAGTTTTTCTTGCAAGTCTTGACTGGATTCAAATGCGCCCTGATGGAATTCTTTGGCATAAACCCGCATATAACTGTGATCGCCCAGTTGTGTGCCATAGCGTAAACTGCCAAAGCCCTTATCCACGATCCCTGCACCCACACTGACTAAAGTTCCTAAGGTGTCTTTAGCATGCTTGGTGATGATGTTGATCACTCCATTGACCGCATTGCTACCCCACATTGTGCCGCCAGAACCACGAATAACTTCGATACGTTCAATATCTTCTAAAACCATGTCCTGCACATCCCAGGTCACGCCTGAGAAATCAGGAACATAGACACTGCGACCATCAACAAGCACTAAAAGTTTGGAAGCATACACATCATTAAAACCGCGTGCACTGATAGACCAGCTATGTCCATTCACTTGGGCAACTTGTAAACCTGTGGCAAGTCGTAATAAATCAGGTAAATTGGTGGCGGCGGAGCGGCGAATATCTTCTTGAGTAATCACAGCAACTGCAGCGGCAGATTCTGAAACTTTTTGTGTTTTTTTAGAGACAGAAGTCACTTCTGTGTCTAAAAGTTCAGTCAGTGATAAATTGATGAGTTCTCGCTGTGTGGCTTTGATCGCGTTTAATTTGGAGAGGTCTTCATTTGCCGCATTGGCAAGTAGGGGGGAAAATAAACTGGCAACAAAAACTTGTCTTGAAAAAGCTGAAGGAAATATCATGCAATTTAACCATGTCGGTAATGTGAAACGTGTGGTATGTATTCGCAAATAGCGATGATAGTAGTCTGCTTCATATTGTTAGGAGTTACGCAGTTTAAACGTTAATCCATTTTTTACAATGAGTTACAGTTGCACATCATTCAGCTTAAATTACGTAATCCCTAATTATGTAAGAACTAGGTTAATAATCATATCACTAATAAACTTATTTTTATCAGTTAATCCAATTGAAATCATAGTGTTTATTATGTCAATAAATTCGTCATTTCTTCGTTTTAAAACTCCCAGCGCACTTGCAAATAGGCACTGCGTGGCACTTCGGTGCTGAGTAAATCTGCACCGCGCATGGTCATAAAATCTAAGTGCTGTTTACTGAATAGATTTTTTCCCACCAGCGATAATTCTATTTGTTTATTCATTTGCCAAGATAAACGGGAGTCCACAGTAAAGTAGGCATTGATACTGCTGGCAAGTGGGCGGGTTTCATCAGGATTGATATTGATGCGACTCATCCAACGTGCATTCACATCCCATTGCCAGCGTGGTGCAAAATTCCAATGTGAACGTAAATTAACTTGATGGGGCGCATTCCAACCCATCATAAAATTTACGCTATTACCAGGCATCAGTGAGATGTCTTTGAAAGCGGTGGCGGTGCTGTGCACATAAGTATATCCCGCAGTGAGTCGCCATTGTGGAGAGGCTTGCCAATCAGCTTTCAGTTCCAAACCTGCGGCATCTGCGGAGGCAATATTTTTGAAAATCAGCGGTGCCATCATCGCAGGAAATTTGGGGTCAAAATATGGAACACCATACGCCACGCTGATCAAATCATCATAATGATTGAAAAAAGTCGCGGTATCAAAAGAGACTTGTTTATTGGGTTGAAACCGCCAGCCCAATTCATAACTCAATTGTTTTTCAGAACGAATATTTGGCGCACTGCTCACAGGCAGCGCGAGGGGCACGCTGACATTGGGGGCGATGGGAATTTGTATATCCATCGTGTATAACATCGCCAAATCGCGTTCCGTGCGCGAGGGGGTGCGCACCGAACGTGAAATGGCCGACCAAAAACTGTGCTGTGGGCTTGCCGTCCACATGATTCTTGCACTCGGTTGATTTTCCCAACCTGTGGCATCGTTACGTTCTAATTTATTGCCCAAGGTTAATTTCAAATCTGGGCGTAGTTTGATTTCATCTTGCAAAAATAAATTTAAAACCTTATTGCGCACATAAGGATGCAGATAATTAAACGAGGGTAATTGTTGAAAAGCTTGGGTATTTTTAGAATCGGAATGTTCTAAAATTGTGCGATACCCCCCACCCCAAGTGATTTCATGCTGCGGGCTGAATTGCCAACGCTGATGAAAATCCAAATCAAAGGTGTCGTTACGCACGGCGATTAAATTAAAATCGCGTTGCGAATAATCATAATAGGCTTGTAAGAAAATATCTGAATTTGCAGAGATGTTTTGTTTCAAACTGCCCAAAATATGCCCACCATGCGCCACTTGAGTATTGGCATCGCGGGTAAAAAAGCCATAATTCGATTTTTCTAAAGTGCTACTTTCGGCTTGAAACATCCAGTGCGTACCGCCATTGCTGACACTATCAAGCCGCATCCCTGCTCTGCGAGACCACCACGCATCATTCCCCTCTCCATTTCTCTTTGGGGGTTGAGAGGTAAATAATTTTTCTTGTACTGCTTGTGTGGGTTCAAATGCGTTTTGATGTAATTCTTTGGCGTACACCCGCAAATAACTGTGTTCATCCAGTTGTATACCGTGGCGTAAACTGCCAAAGGCTTTATCCACTGTGCCTGCCCCTGCACTGATCAGCGTGCCGACAGTGTCTTTACTGTGTTTGGTGATGACGTTAATCACCCCATTGACTGCATTGCCCCCCCACATCGTGCCGCCAGGTCCACGAATCACTTCGATGCGTTCAATGTCCTCGAGCACCATGTCCTGCATATCCCACATTACCCCAGCAAAATCGGGCATGTAGACGCTGCGTCCATCGATTAAGACTAAAATTTTAGCGGCATACACATCATTAAAGCCGCGTGCACCAATCGACCAAGTATGTCCATTGACCTGTCCCACTTGTAAGCCTGTAACAATGCGCAACACATCAGGCAAAGTGGTGGCGGTGGAGCGGCGTATGTCTTCTTGAGTAATCACAGAAATTGCTGCTGCCGATTCAGAAACTTTCTGGTTTTTTTTGGCAACTGAGGTGACTTCAATTTCTAAGAGTTCTGTGAGCGATAAACTGATGAGTTGTTTTTGAGTGGCTTTGATTTCAGCCAATTCGATAGCATCGACAGCACTGGCACAGATAGGCAACAGCCCACCCAGCAGGGCGGCAAGTATTTTTTTAAAATTTAGGCGTGGGCGGGAAAATATCATGCAATTGAACCGTGTTTCATACAAAAAAAGATATGCTGGCTAAAAACCAAGCAATGATAACGATCGCCTATGACAGTATAGTCTTTAACTGGGTTTTAAGGGTTAATGAATAAGGCATCTCACTTAAAGACAATACTCAAAATATTTTAGGTCGCTACTGATTATTATGCAAAAATTATGCTATTTCTAAGGTTTTAAAGCCCCTTAATAGGACTTAAAACTTAGAGCGCGACTCATATTGGATACCATGCTTTTAAAAATATAACTATTTTAATTCAATTAGATATATTGAGACTTTTAGAAAGTAGGCGTGAAATTAAATCAGAACTTGAACACGGCTTGTGACATTCCATGTCCTCACGACCGTTTAAAAATGAGATAGATTTTTAATCTATAAAACTACTCTGATTTTACTATGCTCAGAGCCAGTAATCTGTAACTTTACTTCAACATATTGAGAATTAAGCAGGATTAAAAGCAACCTGTTAGAATTCTTCTATTTTTACTCGAAAGGACTTTTTCATGCGTTTAATGATTTTAGCCAGCCTTATACTGCTCCCTTTACATAGTCATGCGGCATTAAAAGCAGGGGAGATTTTTCGCGACTGTCCACAATGTCCTGAAATGGTGGTGATTCCTGCGGGCGAGTTCATGATGGGCGCGGAACGCTTTGAAAATGAACAGCCTGTGCATAAAGTTGCGCTTAAACAATTCGCGGTTAGTAAATATGAAGTCTCGTTTGCAGAATATGATGCTTTTTGTGAAGCCGTGGAACGCACGAAGATTGCGGATGCGGGCTGGGGACGCGGTCAACAACCTGTGATTAATATCAATTGGTTTGACACCCAAGCGTATACACAATGGTTAAGTGAAAAAACGGGGAAAACTTATCGTTTGCCCACAGAAGCCGAATGGGAATATATGTCGCGTGCGGGCACAAGTACAGGTTTTTGGTGGGGCAATGAGCTGGGGAAAAATCAGGCGAATTGTGAAAACTGTGGCAGCCCATGGGATAAAAAACGAACCGCACCTGTGGGATCATTCAAACCCAATGCGTTTGGCGTGTTTGATACCTTGGGCAATGTGTATGAATGGACCTGTTCCCAATACAGTAAAACCTATGACGGTAATGAATTAAAATGCTCGGAACGCCCTGAATCGCCCGTGTTTCGGGGAGGGGCTTGGAATGATGATTTAAGCCTGACTGATTCCACGCGAGTTTGGACTCCGGGCATTACTCGGGGTGATTTTTTGGGAATGCGGGTGGTGAAAGAGTTGCCGTAAAAACAAACTCCCAACCTAAGGAAAGTTTCAAAGCCGCTTTAAAGAAAGCCCCCAACCCCCTAAAGGGGGCTAAACACAAAATATTTGTTGAGTGTTTAAAGTCCCCTTTAGGGGATTTAGGGGCTTCTTTAGTGGTTAATGCCTATTTGATGACACGCCCTAGGCTAACCCAACCTACTTTAAACTAAGTTAATTGAAAGTTTCGGTATACTTGAAGGAAAATTACCCAGTAAAGTTTTAAGTTTAGTGGTTGAATGGGCTGCTGAACATCAGAATGAACTGGTAGCAAATTGGGAAAGCATTCGCGTCACAGGCAAGTTTCACAAGGTTTCTCCTTTGGCATAAAACTATGTTTCATATTTCCAATGCTGAATATATAGATAATTTCAAAATTGCCTTAACCTTTATTTCATTTTGTTACCGTATAAAGCTGCAACTACATGAATACTCAATAAGTTAATGTTTATGTGGGTGCAAATAAGCATAAATTAAAGTAGGTTGGGTTAGCCTAAGCTAACCCAACGAAAATAAAGCAGTTGGGTTGCCAACCCAACCTACGCATTTTTTAGCCTACATTTCCCCAAAAGAAATAAAAAAGGACTGGTAGTGCTTTGAGCACTGCCAGTCCTCGTAAGTGGAGATTCACGATGAAGACCTGCTAGGTTTTTAAAACCTAGCAGGTCTCATGTAAAAATTAAACTAACCCGAGTACGACGAACAAGTCATTACTCAAAAAACGCCTCAATTGCCTGCACCACTTCTGACTGCATTTCTCGGGTCAAGCCCACCCACAGCGGCAAACGCAACATACATTCTGCAAGCCGTTCCGTATTATCCAATTCCCCACTCACGCGCCCATAACGCATCCCCGCAGGCGAGGTGTGTAAGGGAATATAATGGAATGCCGCCTGAATGCCGCGTTGTTTCAAATAGCCTAACAATTCATGACGCGCCTGTGCATCTTTCAGCACCAAATAGTAAATGTGCGCATTGTGTTCGCATTCTTCAGGAATCACGGGACGCTTTAAATAGCCCGCTTCTTCCAAAGGGAAAAACTTGCGGTGATAACGTTGCCAAATCGACATGCGCTGCGTGGTAATTAAACTCGATTGCTCCAATTGCGCGTATAAAAACGCAGCGGTCAATTCATTGGGTAAAAACGAAGAGCCGACTTGTTGCCAAGTATATTTATCAACTTCGCCCCGAAAAAACTGGCTACGATTCGTGCCTTTTTCCCGAATCACTTCAGCACTGGCGGCAAATTTGGGATTATTGACCAACAATGCGCCCGCTTCTCCCGCAATAATATTTTTGGTTTCGTGAAAACTATACGCGCCCAAATCGCCCAAACTGCCCAACGCCCGCCCTTTATAGGTTGCGAGAAAACCTTGTGCGGCATCTTCAACCACAGCTAAGTTGTAGGTTTTTGCGATGGCTAAAATGGCATCCATTTCACACGCCACCCCCGCATAATGCACAGGGACAATTGCTTTCGTTTTAGGGGTAATCGCGGCAATAATCTGATTTTCATCCATGTTCAAAGTGTCAGGACGAATATCAATAAACACAGGCACAGCCCCGCGCAAGACAAACGCATTCGCAGTGGACACGAAAGTATAGGCGGGCATGATCACTTCATCGCCCTGTTGAATATTCAACAACAACGCTGCCATTTCCAACGCTGCAGTACAAGAATGTGTCAATAAGGCTTTTTGGGTCTGTGTTTGAGTTTCTAACCAGAGATGACAACGTTTGGTAAAGACACCATCCCCTGAAAGATGGGCATAGGCTTGGGTGATATATTCAGTTTCTTTGCCCGTCAGATAGGGTTTATTAAAGGGAATTGTCATGGAGAAAAGACCTTGTTTTTATAGTTGTCAATTGATAGGAATAGTTTAACAACCGTGGGGAGAACTCGCACGGTATTTGAGAGATAACTCACGACTTTCTAAATGGGGATTATGCAGGAAAAATGCCGTAATGAGGTTTGATTGCGTAAAGCAAAAGTTAAGGGCTGAATTCAAGACCTGCTAGGGCGTGTCAGCAGATTAATGCCTTTAACAAGGTCGTGGTGTTTTCCAGACCAATGTCGATAGGGGATTTTCTGGGCATAGGGCTTATCTAGGGTTGAATCGTCCAAGACAAGCAAACCCTTATTCTTCTCTAGCATCGGTTCGGCTTCTTGCCAGAGTGCATCATTATCAGGGTTCATAGCGTGTAAACATCGTGTTATCGCATCAGGTGCAGGTGCGTGTGTGGGTTGTACCCGACTAGCCTCAAGGCAGCTATAGCTTTTCTGAGCTGCAACCAAAAAGTTTATATAGTCGTATTCGTCACATCGTTTCGGATTCATTCTCTTTTCGATGCCACTTTTACGCCAACTGCGTAACTCCTATTAATTAAAAATAAATTAGGAGCGTTGTATAGATAATTTTCTTAGATTTAACGTGCGCGTATATGTCATAAGTTAAATTAAAACAAGATGATAGAAGTTAATAAATAGCCCTCTTGGTCAAAAACCGAGAGGGTTCTTTATTTATGAAATACATTATTCATAAGTAGGTATGAAAATAAACCATGATTTGCCCATGACGATTTTGCCTGTCATTATATGTAGTGAAACCTTAAAAATTTCGGTTTCATTACTTCACTACTTTTTTTGGAGAATCGAATTGAAAAAACTTTCCTATCTACCTTTACTGGGCACGTTGCTGTGTAGTAACAGTCAGGCTTTAGAAATTCGCCATATCAACACTGTTTTTGCCAACATGGGGCAATGTACTGCTGAGTTTTTCTTGGATGGAGGACCTCCTGGCGATGAACTAACAGACGTTCAAATCACCCTTGACTTACGGATAGGTGGCAAAAAAGAGGCAAGTCTTTCCTTAGAAGTTCCAAGTGTCGGTGGTTCGACTGCTAATAGGTATCAGAGCGCCACCGATACAGTTGAGGGTTTATGTAACGATGACCCCACTGCTGTTTTCATCTTGCGTTCAGCAACTGCTGTGATTAATGGTAAGCGAACCGATCTGCTCAAGACGAAGAGCGTCTTTATCGGTCATTTCAAACCAACTCCCATAAAGTTTAAGTAGCGATGGTGTAAAGGAGTCTTTTATTTGGGGGACTCCTTATTTCAACAGAATTACTCACTTTATTTCTACCTTACAGGTATTTCAAACATGGTAAGAAACTTCTTGATTATCGCATGGCTGTGTATAGCCTCGTAGGTTGGGTTGCTAACGGCAACCCAACACAAACCCCAATCCTTTCCAATATCCGTTGCTGGTGCAGGTTTGTAACCTGCACCGTAACGTTTCAGTTTATTCCGACGCTTTCAAACGTTCCAGTCGGGGTTACAAACCCCGACCGGCTAGGGGGTTTCTAAAGGAATTACAAGAGATGCTGTCGTCTTATTTGATGGGATAAAAGATGGAGAATGCGTTCATCAGCTCAAAGCAGAAGTTTCGGTTTATTAAATATAGGAGTTACGCAGTTGGCGCAAAAGTAGCATCGAAAAGGGAATGAATCCGAAACGATGTGACGAATACGATTATATAAACTTTTTGGTTGCAGCTCAGAAAAGCTACTGTATATTATATCTCATATTTATACTCTTTGACTTAGCCCTCCCCTTTAGGGGGTTGGGGGCGCAGTTTCAGATTTAAATCCGCACTACATGCCGCTGAAACAGACCGATTCGCTTAATTGATGACACGCACTAGAGTTATCACCTTTCTTGGTGGAATACGCTATTCCTCCCTGCCACTCAATTTTCTACTCTTTCTTATCCCGAACTCAGGTTAAGTTAAATCCGAAAACAAGGCGGCCCCATATTCGCCGACATCACCTTCAACCCACAAGTGACCGCCTGTCATCTGTTTACCCAAATACGCGTCCGTCGTGCCAAAAATGCGAAGTGCGCCGTGACTCAGTCCTTGTCCAAGATTATCCAATTTATCACAAACGTCTTAAAATTTGGTGTAAATAAAACAAAGACTTGCCCAACTTACCGCCATAATTGCCCGCGCTGATGCGTTGAATTTCGCCTAATTCACACGCCGCTAAAATCCCGAGGCGCATTGCGTGGGCAATTGCTTCAAAACTTAAACCATCAATCACGATTTCCATGACAGCATGGGTTTCTGGAGTTAATGCGGTGTCAACTTGGGTTTTTAAAGTGGGGCAATACGCATGATTGGTGGACGCAATCATCCCCGCATAGCGCGAGCCGACTTTTGAACCCGCACGCACGATGCCAGCGGGAAACGGCATAATCACCTCGGGCACTTGGCGCATGGCGGAAATCGCGGCTTCGCAGGCAGTGAGCACTGAAATAACGTCTTTTCCCAGCACGAAAAAATTTCCGCCTCCGATGGCTTTAACGATGCCTGTGCTTTCTTCACACAGAAATTCACCTTCCATGACAGGAATACGCCAATAACGTTTTCCATTCAAAACTTTGGATATTTGCCAGCCGTCACCAAAATAGCGCAAGGCTTTCCCCAAAGGGGCAGGATCATCGCTTTCTATGCCTGCAAAGCAAGCGGTGGTGGGGCAGGTTAAAACGCATTGTCCGACTCGATTTTGCAACTGTTTCAATAAATTATTGCGAGTTCTGGCAAATAATAACACCGCAATACCCGCGCGGCGGTCTGGAGTTTCTTCAGGAGACAAAATGCGTTCAATGCCTGCCTCGCAGCCACAGGCAATAATGGAAGTCGCAAAGCCTGTCATGGTTTGCGCGGCAACCATCGCCCAGTACGGATTGTGGGCGGTGATAATAATCCGCGTTGCGTACATTTGAAAAGCTTCAGCAAAATTGTCTTCGATGAGAACGCCGTTGATTTGCATGGGAATATCATCTGAATATTTAATTAACTGTGTGCCTTTAAAGAAAGCCCCAACCCCCTAAAGGGGGCTAAACATAAAAAATGCTATCTTTAAAGTCCCCTTTAGGGGATTTAGGGGCTTCTTTAAGGGGATTATTTATTTATTTCTTCGTCACAAACATCGCATCCCCATAACTGAAAAAGCGATATTTTTGTTGAACCGCGTGCGCATAAGCAGCCAACACCGCAGTTTGTCCCCCCAACGCTGAAACCAGCATTAATAATGTCGATTCTGGTAAATGAAAATTTGTGAGCAGCGCGTCAATACAACGAAATTGATAACCCGGTGTGATAAATAAACGGGTATCCCCTTGATAGGGCTGTAATTTGCCTGTCGTGGCGGCGGCACTTTCCAAAGCACGCACGCTGGTCGTGCCAACAGCAATTACCCGTTTCCCCCGCGCCCGCGCCGCTTGCACTTGTGCCACGACTTCCGCCGAGACTTCGACTTGTTCAGCGTGCATTTTGTGCTCGGCTAAATTATCGACGCGCACGGGGGTAAATGTTCCCGCACCCACATGCAGGGTGACAAACGCGGTTTCTAAGCCTTGCTCGCGTAGCCGTTGCAGCATCGCCTCATCGAAATGTAAACCCGCAGTCGGAGCGGCTACTGCCCCTTGGGCGCGGGCGTAAACGGTTTGATAACGCTGTTGGTCGTAATTATCATCTTCGCGATCAATATAGGGCGGCAAAGGAATATGTCCCACAGCTTCCAATAATTGGCTCAACGGATAATCAATCACAAATTCTAAAGTGAAAAAATTATCAACCCGCTGCCCAACAATCACCACCACACCATTTTCCAGACGCAAACGTCCCCCCACTTTGGGCGATTTGCTGGCGCGGACTTGGGCGAGTACACGTTTGTCATCGAGAAAACGCTCAATCAAAATTTCAACTTTGCCCCCCGAAAACTTTTGTGCAAATAAACGGGCAGGAATCACTTTGGTGTCATTGAAGACTAATAAATCCCCTGCCTCCAAAAATCTGGGCAAGTCGGTGAATTGATAGTCAGCACAATTGCCCGTTGTGCCATCCAAATGTAGCAAACGGCTGCCTGTGCGCTCTGGGCTGGGCTGTTGGGCAATGAATTCGGGGGGGAGTTCAAAAAAGAAATCTTGGCGTTGCATAATTGTTTTAGGGGATAACCGTGTGAATGGAAATTGATGGGTTGTGCTTAAAGCCTACTTAATTTGATTAAGCCTGACGCAGGCTAAAATTCGGACTTGATAAACACTATTCTTAAGCTATGATAACAACTGGTTCACGACACTCAAAGCAGAACCTTGAGGGTTGTGCTTTAAAGTGTTGCAAAATCCTCGCCGCTGGAGCGTTGGAACGAGACAAAACTTCTCGCGATTTATTGGGAGAAACTTTGATGGAGTTTCCTGCTGTGCTGATTATGTAAGTTTTCCGTGGCGGAAATAAATAACTTTTTTATCTTATGGTTTATGCTGAGTAGATTTGTTATTTATCAAATTGTTATCTCATATTCTTAATATATTACTTTATATTTTCGCCACGGACACTTTATTTTCAATGGGTTAGAATAGCATTGGGAATTTTTTAGCTTCAGTTTTGGCAAAATAAGGAAGAATTTATGCTTAATTCACACATTATTTTTGTGGTTCACGGAAACACTATCCAAGTACTTGATTTTATAATGGCTAAAAGGTATGCTCTCTCATGAGGTGTGACCGCTTAGGTCGTTGAAACTTAGCATTTGTAACTGCAGAAGGTGCAGTTGGAGCTTTCATGAGGTGTGACCGCTT
>JACCEE012181473.1_pt1 | contig 12964 bp, 6 predicted proteins | sample 7449931 | NCBI WGS metagenome assembly JACCEE01 (sample SAMN15323457, study PRJNA562643) | freshwater metagenome | isolation source: river surface water | place: USA:Blue River Watershed | collected 2017-08-19 | reverse complement strand
TGTTTTCCAATCTTAACTGTATGATATACATTACTATCAACATCAATAACCGTATTAGAATTATTTTTCGACATATTACTGTTCGTTGTTACAGTTTTACCTTTCCCCCAAGCTAAAACTGGTAATAAACTAATTAATGCTAAAACCATCAACGAATGACGCATATGGATACTATTTAAACCGTTCATACATACATTTTTTAGTATCAGTAAAATTACAAATTGTTTCGTTATCGACAAATTAATTACAGATTGAATAATGTTTATTTTAGAATCTTTGAAATGTTATTCGCATTCAATTGTCTAATTAATATATTTGTAACAAGAAACAACACGCAACCTTTTTATAAAAAAACACGTTAAAATATTGAAGAATAAAACATTTACTTCCATTCCGTTATAATTTTATGAAGAAACTATCGCTCATATTGCTCTTTCTGTGGATATGTCAGTTTTTTCTTGAAGCACAAATACCGGGTATTATTATTAAACCCGCTAGTGCTCCGGGACGAGCTGTATTAGATCCCAACGGTGATGGTTATACATCTTCAACAACGGCAGGCTTCTCAACCAATGATGTAACGGAAAGTGAAATACAATTCAAACAATTTGTTAATGCAGATCCCTCTGCCGATATTCTTTCAGGTCCTACTTGTTCTTTCATGGATATAGTAGGTACCGACGCATCGGGTAATTATGGAATCATGCTTCTTAATGATGGAACAAATTTAATTTTTCGATTCAGATTAAGTGGTTATGCTAATAATTCAAAAGCATATTCAATATTAATTGATACCGATCAAAAAATGGGATTTACTGGTGTGAATGCCGACCCTAATGCTGTTCCTGGTAATGTTGGTTTTGAAGTTGAAGTTGTTTTGGAAACAAATTTCGGTGTAGAAGTATATAATGTAGACGGAACAACAACCCCGGTTGTATCAACCAGCTTTGCAACTAATCCATACTCATCGCATTGTCAAAAATCAATGGCATTGACAACAGCTTGTAGTAACCCTGATTATTTTTACGATTTTTATATTCCCATTACCCAATTAACTGGAATTGCAGGATTGGGAATAACGACCAACACTCCATTAAGAATAGCAGCAACAACTGGCATGGCTCCACATCCTTGTACCGGATCAAACTGTTATTCTGATATTAATGGTCAAAATTCCGGTTCAAATACTGATGTTATTTTCACCAATATTATTACATCAACCTATCCTACTACAATTTCAACGATGAATTCATCAGGGATATTACAACGATCTGCTTGTCCGGGAATTAGTTCCATTTTAACCACAAATTCAACGATAACAGGAACAAGCTCTGAGTCATCCGGAACGGTTAGTGTCAAAGTGTATCAAAGCGATGGCACAACATTAATTGGGGCTGCAACAGGAAGTATTTCATCGGGAACTTGGTCGGTGAATGTATCTTCGTTTAGTCCGGCTGTCACTTTAGCTGCAGGACAAATTGTTAAAGCAACGGTTACTGCAACCGGCAAAGGAGAATCATTCGATGATTGCAACCCCGTAACGGTTTCAAATTGTTCTGTTACAACATCAACCTCTAACGCTACAATAACTACTATATCAGGTGGGAAAGGATACACCATGACAACATCATTTCCTATTGGAACGATAATTACTTGGTATAATCCTGATTTTACAGTTGCTAGTTATGCAAGTGGTTTTGGAGGAAATATACCTAATCCTATAACAACAACATTGACGAATCAAACTGTTTCTTTTGAATGTAAAACGGGACAATGTTTCCCTAATGGAAATTACTATTTCACCTATCAAGAATCAGGCAAGTGTGTTTCTGCATTAGTATCTGACTGTAGTTATGGTACATCTGGTGCATCAGCAGTTCCGACAATAACAACATCTCCAATTACAACAAGTACAACTTCAATTCAGGGAACATGTGCCTCTATTGCTACTGGAGCTTTGATAAACATTTATGCCAATGGCGTCTTTTTGAAGAGTACAACAGTTACAAGTGCTACAACGTGGACGATTTCTGGATTAAATTTATCAACATATTCATGCGGTACCATCACGGTAAAAGAAGCTGATGGTGGAAAATGTCCAACAAGCGGAGCATCGGGAGTTACCATTACAAGACAAGCTGTAAAACCGGTTATCAATTTTTCGGGTTGCACAACAACATCTCCCGTCACAAGTATTTCTGGTTTTTCGACTGAACCAACAGGAACAACAATTACTCTCTATAAAACAAATTCAGGAAGAACATCTTTGGGCACAACCACTGTCAATGCTGATGGTACTTGGACTAAATCGGGTTTAAGTTTGGTCAGTGGAGATATAATTGTTGCGGCAGCATCAGGAACTTGCGTTACAGCCAGTTCTGATTCAAATCCAATAACAATCACAACACAAACAAATGTATCAAGCTACACGATCAACATAACCACGCCAAGCGAAGGTCAAACATCAGTTAGTGGAACAATTTCGGGAGGTTCTTATCCAATTACAATCAAAGCATATGTTGACCAAAACTATGTTGGAAGTGGTGTCGTTGTAAATGCTGCAGGAGCATGGACAGTTTCAGGATTAAATGCTTTTGATTTGGCAGCAGGAAGTACCGTAAAAATAACGGTAACAAATGGTGTAAATTGTGAAAGTGATTTAAGTTCAACATCAGCAACCGTTTCGTGCGTGAGTCCTTCAGACAAAACAGTATCAGTACCATCAACACTAATCTGCTATGGAACCTCATTACCGGTTACCATAATCAATTCAGAAAACGGCACAATTTACCAATTATATAATGGTGCATCGAAATCGGGATCATCTGTTCTCGGAACAGGTAGCGATATTATTCTGAATTCGTCAATAATGACTTCTGCTGCTACACTTACATACAAAGCCACTAAAATAAGTCCCGTTTCGTGTGATGCAACCTTAACCGGAAATTCCCCCGTTAACGTTAATCATTATTATTATTCTAATGGTTCTGAAATGATTAGCCTTGGCAATTGGTTTAGTAATTCCAACAATACTGGTATTAATGCTTGTGCCTTCGTAACATCGGGCGATTATTTTATTATTCCCAATGAAGTAACAACTGCTGCCGGCAATCACTTCACAACAGGAGCAGATGTAACGTTTCAAGTTGATGGTGTTGCCAATTTCAACACCTATATTGCTACCGTTCCTATTCTAATAAATAATGGTAAAGTTCAATTTTCGGGTGTAGCAAACGGGTTTGCTATTTCAACCGGAACAGTTGAATATAATAGGAACGATGGAACAGATCAAACCGTAGGTAGTGGAACTTACTATAATCTATGGATATCAGGAAGTGGCAAAAAGGTTTTGGCTGGCGACGTTGTGGTTAATAACATTTTTGATTTGCACACTGCCGGTTATCTTGATTTAAATGGTCATAATTTAACAATAAATAATTGGGCAAATGGTCATATTCCAACCCTAACAGCAGATCGTTACATCATTTTGAACGGAGGAACAATTACTGTTAATGATGTTAATTCAGGTGAAACAGTTCAATTCCCAATGAGTCTTTCAACTGCGGCTACCGATTATTGTAGAGTTGATATTTCAAATAACGATAATGCCCATACCACATTCACAATAACCAATGTTTTTAATTATTCTAATAACTTAGGAACAAGTAGTGGAGGAACAAAACATACTACTAATTGGGTTGATTTAACATACAATATTTCGTCTTCGAGTACCAATGCAAATGTTACATTATATTGGGATGAATCAAAAGAACTTACCGGTTTCAATCACGATAATTCACAAATGAATCACTACAATGGTATCAGTTGGGAGAAAAAAGGAATTTCTGGAGCAAGTACTGTTTTGAGCGGAACAATTCGATATATTACAGCAAGTACTAATAGTTTTTCGCCTTACGGAATTGGTAATGATGGTTCAACCTTACCTATAGAACTTTCTCATTTTTCATTATCAAAAGAAAATGATAAAATAAACATTAACTGGATAACGCAATCAGAAACCAACAACGACTTTTTTACGGTTTACAAATCGAATAATGGTGAAAATTGGGAATCTATTTTCGTTTGTAAAGGAGCAGGAACTACAACAAAAATGCATACTTACAATCATGCCGACAATAATCCATTTAACGGGTTAAATTATTATCGCATTAAACAAACCGATTTCGATGGACAGTACTCATATAGCACTATAAAAAGTATAGATTTTACACAATCAAAAGTATTCTTTGATGTTTATCCGAATCCGGCATTATTAGAAGAATTAAATATCTCAATAACAGGAACAACAGTTGAAACGGCTACACTTTCTATCGAAGATGTTTATGGTCGGTTAGTTTGCAGTGGCACGATTGAAATTTCAAAAAGTACCATTGCCATAAAATTGTCAGATATATGCGAATTGGCTCCGGGAACCTACAATATATCGCTAAATACTAATGGCACAATAGAAAATAAGAGAGTCATTATTAAATAAAATATGTATTATAATAATGGTGCAATTACTCGAGCCATCGAACCGCTAATTCTTTGAATAAATGAACGTTCTCTCCATTCAACTAGATTAACAATATAGGAATTGGCAAAATCATCGAGCATTTGTTTTTTGAGTTCTTGCGCTATTTCTCTATTATAAATAAATGCATTGACTTCGGCATTTTGCTCAAAACTTCGATAATCCATATTGGCGCTACCCACTGTACAAAAACATTCATCTACGATTATTACCTTTGAATGAATAACACCTTTTGTGTATAAGTAGACTTCAACCCCTTGTTCAATCAAATCTTCGATAAACGTTTGACTAGCAGCATTTACGAAAAAAGAATCAGCTTTTTCCGGTAAAACAATTTTTACGGTAACACCACTTTTCGATGCTGTTCTCAATGCCGTTAAAATACTTTCATTAGGAATAAAATATGGCGTTGAAATGAGTACTTCATTTCGGGCATTGGTAATCATACTAAAATATGCTTCCATCATGCTTTCGCTGTCACTGTCGGGACTACTGCCAAGTATTCCCATAAATACTCCACTACGACCCGAAAAATCGGCATTAAAAACTTTATGGTCGGGTCTTATCAGTTGACCTGAAACAAAATACCAATTCAATAAAAACAACATCTGAAGGGTATTAACAGCCTCGCCTTCAATACGAAGATGAGTATCTCTCCAAAAGTTTTTACCATGACCATTGATATAATGATCGGCAATATTCATCCCTCCAACGTATCCTATTTTTCCATCGACAAGAACAATCTTACGGTGATCGCGATAATTAATTTTATTTGCAAAACGAGTCAATAAAACGGGCATATACTTAAAAACCTCGATACCCGATTCTTTCATTTGATTTATTGCGGCCTTGGATAATTTACTTCCAACCGGATCAAAAATTAAACGAACTTTGACTCTGGCTTTCGATTTTTGACAAAGGATTTTTATTATTTCACGACCAATCTCATCATCGTTAAACATGTAATATTCAATATGAATATGATCTTTGGCTGAAAGTAAATCTTTCATTAAACGAGGAAATTTATTTTCCCCATTATGTAATATTTCTAATTTATTATTATTAGTAAAGACTGTGAGTTCATTATTATAACCAAGAATTGGTAACTTGGCTTTTTCTTGCATGAGTTCATTATAATACTCTTTATTTTGAATAAGTTTAAATTCATGTTCGTTGAGCCATTCTCTAACAATTTTTTGTTCAATAACCTTTTTCCTTGAAAATAATTTTTCTTTACGGTAATTGACACCGAAATAAAAATAGATAACCAACCCTACGATAGGCAATAAAACAATTAACAAAAGGTACGATTGTGTTTTAAGTGGATGTTTATTTTCTAATAAAATCTTAAAAAACACCTTTATGACAATTGAATAATAAATTATCAATAATATAGTGTAATGTATTGAATCAGAACTAAAGTGCATTTTAATTGTTTTATTCAAATATAAAATAAAAAAAGCATACCGATATCGATATGCTTTCAAATTTATCTCAGTAAAAGTTTATTTCACTTCCCAAACATCTCCAGTCATCAAGAATGAATCCATATTTGATATTTTAGATTTTGCTTTTGCAATTTCGATTTGATTCAACATTTCATTTTCAAATGTGTTATCTTCAACAGATCTTATCACACCGAGTGCAACAGGAAACTCAGGAGCTTTCATGTTGACAAGAAGCATATGTAGAGCGGGATTGATCATTTTAGCATCATGAACAAGGATATCTTTTTCTGTAATGCCATTTTCTCCAATTGTTACAACTTCAAGTTCAAGCCCTTTTAATCTCAAGCCCTTATTCTTTTCTTTACCAAATATCATTGGTTCACCGTGTTTCAGAATAATCTGACGATCATCTTTCACTTCTTTATCGGTGATATAAGCATGAGTTCCATGATTAAAAATCACACAATTTTGAAGTACTTCAACAAGCGATGTACCTTTAAACTCTCCGGCTTCAACAAAAATATCGGTTGTAAGAGGAATATTATTATCAACAGTGCGGGCAAAGAACTTACCTTGAGCACCAATAGCTAATTCTCCGGGATTAAATGGTGTTTCAATTGTTCCCATCGGAGATGTTTTGGTTATACGCCCCTTTTTGGTTGTTGGCGAATATTGACCCTTTGTTAAACCATAAATTTCGTTATTGAAAAGGATAATATTTATATCAATATTTCTACGAATCGTATGAATAAAATGATTTCCTCCAATAGCTAAAGCATCACCATCGCCGGTAATTTGCCATACATGAAGTTTAGGATTTGCAACTTTCACACCGGTAGCAATAGCCGATGCTCTACCGTGAATTGTATGCATACCGTATGTATTGATGTAATAAGGGAAACGAGATGAACAACCAATTCCGGAAATTACAGCAATATCTTCGTGTTTGTGCCCCAATTTTGGCAATGCTTGTTGAAGTGCATTTAAAATGGCATGATCTCCGCAACCGGCACACCATTTCACTTCTAATCCGCTTTTTAAATCTTTTGCTGAAAGAGTGTATGAACCTGTTTGTGTTTCGTTTGCTGTCATGTTATTTTGCCTCCAATAAATTCATGAAATGTTTTTTCAATTCTTCCTCTGTAAAAGGTAAACCTTGTATTTTGTTATATTGTAAATATTCAAAATCTTGTACGGTCATTCTTAGATAATTAGCAAATTGACCCAAGTTTAATTCACAAACAACAATTTTCTTAAAACCAGCAAAAACACTTGCAGTATTTTTGGGTAGTGGTTTTATATAATTAAATTGTGCTAAACTTACTTTTTTACCATCGCCGCGAAGTTTTTCGACAGCACTTAATAAATGGCCATGAGTACTTCCCCAACCTACAACAAGTAAATCTCCGGTAGTATCGCCAAATAATTCTAATTCAGGAATAACGTTTGCGACACGTTGTACTTTTTCTTCTCTGATTTTCACCATTTTTTGGTGATTTTCAGGATCGTGAGATGCAGCACCGGTTATGCTATCTTTTTCAAGACCGCCAATTCGAAACATCATATCTTTTTGACCGGGAACAACCCAGGTTCTTGCCAATGTTTCCTCATTTCGAACAAACGACATGTGATTTCCATTTTTTTCAGAAACCTTGCGAGTTATAATTTGAGGTAGCTCCGACATTTTTTGAACCTTCCATGGTTGTGAACCATTTGCAATATATCCATCCGTTAAAAGAATAACAGGTGTCATTTGTTCAATAGCCAATTTAGCAGCTTGAAATGCGTAATCAAAACAATTTGAAGGTGTTGACGATGACATAACAATACAAGGAGATTCGCCATTACGTCCAAATAATGCTTGATATAAATCACCCTGCTCTGTTTTAGTTGGAATACCCGTTGAAGGACCAGCTCTTTGAACATTAACAATTACGATTGGTAATTCCATCATAACTGCTAAGCCAATAGCTTCTGTTTTAAGCGAAAGCCCCGGTCCTGATGTTGATGTTACAGCTAAACTACCTGAAAAACTTGCTCCTAAAGCAGTACAAATTCCGGCAATTTCGTCTTCACATTGAATTACTTTTATTCCCTGATTTTTATGTTTTGCTAATTCTTGCAATATTTCAGATGCAGGAGTAATTGGATAAGAACCTAAGAATAATTCTAAACCAGCCCTTTCAGCAGCCGCCATTAAACCCCAAGCTGTAGCTACATTACCATTAACTGTTCTATAAAATCCTTTTTCAATATTAGCTGGCTTTATAACATGATGCTCGAGAGCATGAACATTATCAGCATAATTATATCCGGCATGAAGCACGGTTTTATTTGCCTCTATTAATTTAGGTTTATCTTTAAACTTACTTTCAAAATAATGCTCGGTAAAATTTAATGGTCTGTCAAACATAAAAAACGTAATCCCCAAAGCAAACATATTCTTTGTTTTGAGTATCGATTTAAAATCAAGATCTGAGTCTTTTAATGCTTCTTGGGTTTGACTTGTGATGGGAGCGGCAATAATTTCGTAACTTTCTAAACTGCCGTCTTCTAATGGGTTGGAAATGTAACCTGCTTTGGTAAGGTCTTTTTCTTCGAAACTGTCAATATCGACAATAATAGTTCCGCCTTTTTTCAGCCATTTTAAATTTGCTTTTAATGCTGCTGGATTCATTGAAACCAAAACATCTGCTTGGTCGCCGGGAGTGTTAATGTCTGTTTGACCAAAGTGAACCTGAAATCCTGAAACACCTGCTACAGTTCCTTGAGGTGCTCTAATTTCGGAAGGGAAATCTGGAAAAGTTGAAATATTGTTTCCGTATAATGCTGATGCATCGGAAAATAACTTACCAGTTAATTGCATTCCGTCACCGGAATCTCCTGAAAATCGTATAGTAACTTTGTCCAGGTGGTTTACTACCGTTTTAATGCTCATTTTAATCTTCTATTCCTTTCGTAATCAACAATTTATAATAAATGAATCAGATGTGTATCCAACTTGCAAATATAAGTGAAATACATATAGACAATAAAAAAAAATCACATTTTCGTAAAAAAAAATCATTTTTTTTTAATTGAAACTTTTCAACAAAGATTTGAATGATTATGAGGAATGACATATCTTTGCAAAAAGGTATTCAGACACAAAATGATAGAAAAAATATTTTATCTCGATTCAATTGATCCTCAGATGTTTTTTGGCGTAAATAATGCCAATTTTTCTATCATTAAAAACGCTTTCCCAAAGCTCAAAATTATAGCACGCGATAATGTCATTAAAGTTTTTGGTGATACCTTAGAAATTGCTGCTTTTCAGGAAAAACTGCAAACGGTTATTTTGTATGCTGAAAAATTCAACAGTTTACCTCCAACAACGGTTATGGATGTGATGGATAATAAGTCCATAGCACCATCGGGACATACTGAAGAAGATTTCATTTTATACGGGATAAATGGTAAAGTCATTAAAGCCCGTACAAAAAACCAGAAAGCACTTTTGAAAGAAGTTACAAATAACGACTTAGTTTTTGCTATCGGACCTGCGGGAAGCGGAAAAACCTATACCGCCGTTGCACTTGCCGTTCGTGCTTTGAAATATAAAGAAGTAAAACGTATTATACTTTGTCGTCCGGCCGTTGAAGCTGAGGAAAGTTTGGGCTTTTTACCGGGTGATATGCGCGAAAAGTTGAATCCGTATCTCCAACCACTTTACGATGCTCTGCAAGACATGATTCCGGCAAAAAAACTAGCCGAAATGTTTGAAGAAAATACAATTCAAATAGCACCGCTAGCTTTTATGCGAGGCAGAACATTGGATAATGCATTTGTTATACTCGATGAAGCTCAAAATGCAACACACAACCAACTGAAAATGTTTTTAACCCGAATGGGAGAACGTGCCAAATTTGTAATCACCGGCGATATCACTCAAATAGATTTGGGAGATAAAACAAAATCGGGTCTTCCCAAAGCACTACCAATGCTCGAAAAGATTAAAGGCATTTCCGTTATTTATTTTGAGCAGAAAGATATTATCAGACATAAATTAGTGAAAGACATTGTTGAAATGTACGAATCAATAACCCCTGTAAAAAAACAGAAAAATGAGTAAAGCTATTGTAAAAACAAATTATCAATTTCCCGGACAAAAAAGTCACTATGTAGGTAAAGTACGTGATGTATATAACATTGATGATAAATACCTTGTAATGATTGTGAGCGATCGTATTTCAGCATTTGATGTTGTTTTACCCAAAGGAATTCCTTTCAAAGGTCAGGTTTTAAACCAAATAGCAGAAAAGTTTCTTGATGCTACCTCAGACATCGTTCCTAACTGGAAGATAGCTTCTCCCGACCCATCGGTTACAATTGGTCATAAAGCAGAACCATTTGCCGTTGAAATGGTTATTCGCGGATATTTAACCGGTCATGCATGGCGAGAATATAAAGCTGGGAAACGCATGTTATGTGGTGTTGTATTACCCGAAGGAATGAAAGAAAATCAAAAATTCGAAACACCGATAATAACCCCCACAACAAAAGCTCACGAAGGTCATGACGAAGATATTTCAAAAGAAGAAATAATTGCTCAAGGCATTGTTAGCAAAGCAGACTACGAACGGTTAGAAAAATACACCCAAGCGTTGTTTGCTCGTGGTACTGAAATGGCTGCTCAAAAAGGTCTTATCCTTGTTGATACGAAATATGAATTTGGAAAAGTGAACGGAGTTATTACCCTCATAGATGAAATCCATACTCCCGATTCATCGCGTTACTTCTATCTTGAAGGATACAAAGAACGCTTCGAAAAAAATGAAGCACAAAAACAATTATCAAAAGAATTTGTTCGTCAATGGCTTATTGAAAATGGTTTCCAAGGTAAAGAAGGACAATCAATACCTGAAATGACTGACGATTATGTAAAACAAGTTTCGGAAAGATATGTTGAACTGTACGAAAACATCATAGGCGAAAAATTTGTGTATGGTGACGCTAATGATGTTGAGAAACGAATTGAGAAAAACGTTATTGATTTTCTTAAAACATTATAACAAACTAAATCACATAAAAAAGGAGAATGAAATTCATTCTCCTTTTTTTATGCATTAATATTCAGTCTTCTAGTTTCTTATGGGTAAATACGAATACTCTTTTGAATATTTCAACATTTGCTCAGCATAGTTTTTTGGATACGAGATTTTTACATCAATGATATTGCTGTCTTTATCGTAAACCAATTTGTATTCAGGATTAATAAATCCACGATACGAAGGTAAATCTAACTTCTCATAACGGTCAAGAACTTCCTTATGAAGAACGGGATCGACTTTTACACCATACGTTTCAACCAACGACTGTGCAGCCTGAAAATCGCCTTCGGACGTTATTCTTTGAATTTCCTTCAGTAGCTGACCAAACAAGTCATGTAGTTTTGCATAATCGCGAATAACAAAGTAGGTTTTATTATTTTTAACGACCTTTTCAATCACATTTTGCGATTTACCTTTTTCATAAACCCATTTTGCAATCAACTGACGATTTCGCATATGCGATTCTTCAATATTTTTACCCAATTCAATACGTTTCAACTGAGTCATCATTCCTCCTCGAATATACGCATCGTATTCAGCTTTTGCAGCCTCTTCGCACGGTAAAAGTTTCAGTTCATAGGTTTTAGGCGACATCATATAATATAATGCAAAAAGATCGGCTCTCGCCTCTTCTATCGTTGAATGATAGTTTTTTAAACTTTCAGATTTAACACCCGGAAGCAATTGTCCGGAACCATGACCCAAACATTCGTGCAAATCGGTATGTAAATTTGACGACACGTAACCATACTTTTTGTAACGCTCTACTTGTTCTTTGTCGAAAGCAAATTCCTCTATCGAACCGCTATTGAGTGTAGCCTGATCATATGCATAACATATATTTTCGAGCGATACCGATTTTGAACCATAATGTTGGCGAATCCACATCGAATTTGGGAGGTTTATGCCAATTGGTGTTGACGGATAACAATCGCCACCCAAGGTTGCAACAGTTATTACTTTAGCAGAAACACCTTTAATCTTTTTCTTTTTGAATCGACTATCAACAGGCGAATTATCTTCAAACCATTGAGCATTTTCACTAATTATTTGAGTTCGTTTTGTTGCTTCTATATCTTTAAAATTAACAACCGATTCCCATGTAGCTTTCCGACCAGCAGCATCGCCATATACCTCAATAAATCCATTAACAAAATCAATATGAGAAACGGTATCTTCAACCCATGAAATATTATAATCATCGAATGTTTGCAAATCGCCGGTTTTATAAAAAGCAATCAACTTGCTTATTGTTTGTTTTTGATGATCGTTTTCGGCAACCGATTCAGCTTTTTCTAACCAATAACATATTTTTTCGATTGCCGCCGAATACATTCCTCCTTCTTTATAAATCAATTCCTTTAAAATGCCATTCTGCTTAATAAGTTTTGAGTTTAAACCAAACGACAGTTCTTTATTCGAAGCATTCAGTAATTGTTTTTTGTAGAATTCATCAGCTTCTTTTTGCGATACGCCTTCATAAAAATTATTTGCAGAAGAAAGCAATATGTCGTTTTGAGGATCAAGATTTACACGTTTAGCATCGATTGCCGGATTGAAAATCACATTTGAAATTGTATCAATAAATGCTTTACGGCTCTCTCCTTTTTCCAAAGGTAACTGATTATCGGCAAGTGTTTCGAGTAAGCTCGAAAAATAAGCTTGAGTAAATTTTGGAGTGAACTTATCGGTTGAATAATGATGATGAATACCATTGGCAAACCATATCTGTTTTAAATATTCTTCAAAATGCTTCCAATCGTCGGTCTTTTTATCTCCTTTATAATTGGTATAAACAGATTCGAGTGTTTTTCGTATTGCTAAATTGTGCTTATTATTTTGATCAAATAGAATATCTCTTCCACACAAAGCCGCTTCATGCAGATAAT
>JACCEE010132337.1_pt1 | contig 12965 bp, 16 predicted proteins | sample 7449931 | NCBI WGS metagenome assembly JACCEE01 (sample SAMN15323457, study PRJNA562643) | freshwater metagenome | isolation source: river surface water | place: USA:Blue River Watershed | collected 2017-08-19 | reverse complement strand
TTTTCTAGGACTTGTTTTTCTTTTTTCTTTCTTTTCTCTTTTAGGCAGATATATTATTATCTTTATGTCTTTTATGTTTTAAGTTTGATCTTTAATTAGTCCTTTAGATTTATATCTTTAATTATATATTTTAAATGTAGTTTAAATATATTTTATAAATTAAACCAGTTACTACGAAGTAGTAACTGGTTTTTTTATTTGTTTTAATTATATAGTTTTTAAACGTAAAAAATATTATAATATTGTTATATAAATTTTTAATACAGGAATAAATAAATGTCTAATGTAGTTTTTACTCATCAATTTTTTACAAGAAAAGTATATAAAGTTTCTAATTACTATAAACATCTTCAAGATTATTTAAATGATCTAAATTTGGATTATGAGGAATATCCAATAATCCCTTCTTTAAAATATCAAGTTCATACTGCATATTTTGATAATTACTATCATGCATATTGGTATTCAATACTCCATCTATATTCATTTATATATCAATTACCTCCAAGTAATATTAAAATTTTTGGAAATATTCTTAATCCTATATTTGTAATGGCAAGTTCAGATATTTGTGTTATTGTAAATTTTACAAATTCTTCTGTATTACCTAAAGGATTAAAATCTAGTAAATGCTACTTAGAGTACATGAGTCCTACTAAATTTAAGTTTTTTACAAAAATTAATTTAAATATTAGAGGAGATGTATCTAGCAGATCTACACAAATAAAAGGCCTTTCATATTCTTTTGCAGTATACGATAAATTAGATGAGATACTTGCAGATTACATTAAATGGATCAAATTTAAAAATCCTAATGAAATTGAAGATAAAGATATTATAGTATAGACAATATTATATAAACTATACCATTAATATAGTTAGATCCTTTGCTAATATAGCATTATTAAAAAATTATAGCTTTACATAAATTAATATGATAAACTATCTTTAATTAAGTTTGTATATAAAAACTTAAAATAATATTATAATAGATAGGATGGAGGTATAAATTAATGGCTACACGCACAGTATTAACTACAACACAAACATTAGATTCATCATCATATGTAGATTATAGAATTCCTGGAGGTCTTCCACCAGTTATAATGTCTGGAGATGTATTTCCAGAATTAGTATTAAATCCCAGACCTACTGTAAACTATGATGGATATAAATCCGCTGGAGGATCATGTACTTTAGGTATAAATCCTGGTGGAGGTATTTTAGTTAGTAAAAGATCTGCAACCACTGCTGGAATATGTACATACATAAATGCAGTTCAAAATAAACGTCACGAAGTTAACGTAAAAGTTCGTACATCCTCTGCAACTCCAGTAAAAGTTTCTATAACATTAAGAATATCTGTAAAAGCAACACCAACTTCAAGTCCTTCTGTGTTCAAAGAAATGTATGGATCTGCAGAAATAGGACAAACTGCTAAAACTATGAGAATTAGTTGGGATGGGAAATGGACTGGTGCATTTGATAGTGCCGTAATTATCATTAACGGGCCTGCAACATCTGTGAATTTAATAGTAGATGAATGCTCTGTCTTATTACCTGTAGCAAACTATCAACCAACCATAGGAGTACCGCATCTACAAGTATCTGGTGAGAACATAACTCATAATGGGAATATAATTACTTTAGCTGGTGCAAATATAATAAGTTATTATGATTCTGGAACCCCTGAATCTTTTTATGCAGCTAGATCAGTAGATTATAGAAGTGTATTTAAAGATATGGCAGATATGGGAATGAACTGTGCTAGATGGTGTACTTGGTATGCATTTTTTGAAGCAGATACTGCACCAGGAGTATGGATAGAAAGCGGATTTGACTATCTTAAATCTGTAATAACTAGAGCAAGAAATGAAGGTATTATCTTAATTTTAGACATGCATCATCCTCAAGGTGGATATCAAGCTCCTGGGTATTCTGGAGGTTTTTGGTCAAATACTGCACAGCAAACAAGATTAAAAAATCTTTGGGTTGAAATAGCTAGAAGATTTAAAGATGAACCATACTTGATATTTGATTTAATAAATGAGCCTAATGCTGGAAGTAATACTGCTCAAATGACTACATACTTTAGTGAATTAGTTACTGCAATTAGAACAGTAGATCAAAATCATTTAATTATAGTTGAGGCAAATTATGGATCTGGTGATTACTGTGGAATTATAAATGATCCAAAAATAATATATGATACTCATTGTTATCCAAATGTTTTTGCAAATCAATATTCTTATCAACAATGCTCAAATTTCATGGGATCTTATCCTTCTCCAACAAAAGCTTTAGTACCTTGGGATATCATATCTTTAGGGAAAAATGTTGGACAAACTTCAGTAGCAGCAAATGCAACTACTGGATGGAGTGATGTATCATATGATATAGTATTGCCTACCGATCCAAATGGAATAGGCCCTAATTTTATCAGACCTATCGTAAGTACTAGTAATACTGGTGGAGTGTTACTCGATAAAATGCAAATATTTGAAGGGAACAATTTATTACTAGAACTTCAATTAGAAGTTAGTCCATCTAATGTTTGGGATCCAGTTGTATGGAAATCAAGCAATACTTTAAGGTATACTTTTGCACAAACATCACCTATGATCTCTATGACAAAATATTGGTCATCAGTTGCAATTACTGCAGGTGCTACAGGAACTAAAGCAAATTATACGTTAGATAAGTTAAATGGAAAATCTTGCATAAATATTGTATCTACGTCTGGTGAATATGGAGTAACTTGTAAGGATATTGTTATTCCAATAGATAAGACTAAAACATATAGAATAGTAGCCACTGTTAAACCTTTAGGAGTTAGTACGTTACCGAACATTAAAGTGGGTGCAGACGTACTTGCAGTTAAATATGAAGCTGATTTAGCTACAATAGATTCATCAAATCTTATTAAATTTTTAGAAGTTAGTAATATTCATGCTGGAACGCCTACCAATATTGGTGAAGTTGGCTGGAACTCTTTAACATTCATATCTAATGGCGGTGATGTATTACTTGGTGATGCAATAGATTATCTTTTGGCAAATAATTTACATTTCCAATGGTTTGCTTTTGCTGAACCTAAGTATGGTATATATTATGGATCTTTTTCAGAATATCCTACAGAGGGAAGACTGGTAAATCAAAAAGCTATAAATATGTTTAAAACGAAACTATTAAAACCATAAAATAATATCAATAAAATATAAGAGGTAACTATCATGAGTAAAGGTAAAGGTAAGGGAACTAAAGGCTGTTAATATATAAATTTAATAATGCCTATATAAAACACCTAGCTATAATAAATAGCTAGGTGTTTTTAAATAAAATATTTAAGTATGAAAAAAGGAGTATAGTGTAATATGACATTTAAAGCTATTTCAGTACAATTAATAAATAAGCTTTTATCTTCAAAATCACAATCAGAATTTAATGAAGTAATTGAAGAAATTCGTGGAATAGAAGGCGATGAAGCAGTTGATAGAGCAATAGAGTATGTTAGATCAGATCCATCAGCTAAAAATGTAAAACAGTTTATATCTTAAAATAAAAATAGTTAAACACATTTCTCTGAAAAAATTACATTTCGGAGAATTTAAAAAAAAGAGGTTAATATTATGTTTCAAATTACAGTAAGTATACTATTGTACATATATAAAATATATTTATCTAAGGCTACATATCAAGACATAGTAAATTTAGTTAATGAAGCTAATACTTTTAAAGATATGTCTGGTCAGGATAAATGGTCATATGTAAAATTAAAATTAACAAATATTATAAACAAATACGGTGAACAATTTATTAAAGGGCTTGTAGAAATTATTCTATCTAAAAATAAAATTTGACCTTTAATTAAATTAAGTATATAATAATTATTATACAAAGTTAACAAACGAACTTAAACCATCTTCTCCTCCGCAATTATCTGCTTAGTCAGATTTTATCCTATCAAATATACTTATTTGATAGGTTTTTTTATGAACATTTTATAAAAGTTTCCTGCAATTACATTGGAGAGTATAATGAAGAATCTAGATTTACCAAATTCATGCAATAATGTAACATTACAATTTTTAGATATAAAAACGTTATCAGTTTATGCAATTAGTAGTGATTTATTTACAGAAATTACACTTAATTCAAAAAAAGAATATTATCCTTATTTGTATATGACAAAAACAAATGAAGACTATTTCTTACATATAGATTTTTCAAAAATAACAGAAGGGTTGGAGGTAGTCATTGAATCGGAAAATGATATAGTATTAAGTATTCTTGATTATATTTCAAATGAAGCAATTATAGTTTTTAACTCAAATCCTCCGACTATTAACGGCTGTACTAACAAAATCATATTAACTTTATCAAAAATTAACTCTTCTAAATCAATTAGAATTGAATAGGGTAATATAATGAATACTACGAATAGTTTAGTATTAAAATGTTTTGATTTGCAAAATGAATTAAATACAAATACCTTTAATAAAACTAAAGGTATTAATTCAAAAGGAACTTGGATTATATCAGATTTTAATTATGGTTTAGCTGCTTTAGAGGAATTAGGAGAAGCTACTAAAGAATTAGGATATCATTGGTGGAAAAAGTCTGAATTTAATAAACAAAAATTTTATTCAGAACTTGTAGATGTATTTCATTTTGCTTTATCTATAGCAATTCAAGACAGGCATTACGCATCTGCAAAGGATGAATATGATAGTGAATACATTAAAAACTACTTTTTAAAAGATAGAAATTTTAGAGATGAGTTCAATTCTATAAAACTTCCAATAGATAAATCCATTGAATTATTATGTCAAAATTTATTTAATTACGGAGTTTTACATTATTTATTTAGCTTATGTTTATCTGCTGGATTAAGCATAGATAATTTATGTATTATGTATATAGGAAAAAATGCATTAAATCAATTTAGATTAAATAATGGATATTCTGAAGGAAACTATCAGTATAAAGCAATAGATAATTCTACTTTAGATAGTATTTTATTAGAAAACATTAATGTGTATTTAATGTCTGATATAGATGAATTAAAAACAATAATATATAAAGATTTATCAGAAAAATTATTAAAGTGTTCTTAGTGTATTTATGGTTTATTATTATTAAAACTGGAACTAGAAATCAATATGATATTAAAAGAAAATAAATCTATTTCTGAAATAGCAGGATCTTTAATTTTAAATCACAATATCTATGAAGATCAAAACTATAGTTTAATTCAATTAAAATTTAATATCGAAGAATTTAGTATTTCATCTAAATTTGATGAAGAGTTATCTAAGTTAGAAAAATCCGTAAACAGGATAAATATAATTAAAAATTGTATAAACGATATATCTAAAGAGCTTGAGGATAACTATATAGTCTATGACATAAAAATAGTCAATAATCAGGATCAAATTCCATTAGAAAGCTATATAACAATTTTAGAGAAATCTAAAAAAGATTTACCATTTTATGAAATATTCACCCCTTCTTATCAAAATCAAATTTCAGTATTTGATCACAATACTTATTTTGATATACAGCTAGTAGGGATTATTTCAAATATAAAAGAATTAAATATTGCAATATCTACAGCATTTAAAACTGTATTGAGTAGTTCATCGTATAGTCTGTGGAGTACTTTTTCTATCATAGAGTATTCAAATGGATTCACTTCTGTAAAAGCACTAAAAATATAAAAAATTAAATAATATTAAAACTATTGATATCTTATATCTCCGATAATATACTGGTTGTACACATGTAATTATTGGAGGGCATTGTATGTCACTGACTAATGAAATATTTTACGAAGTTAAACATATTAAAAAAATTTCAGATATGTTTTTAATATTTTCAAATAAATATATAACTGAATATTATGATGAAGATATAAACTATATAGTATTTGTTTTTAAAGATTTGTTTGAAATCACATTAGACCAAGCATCTAATGTGTTTCTAGAGTCTTCTTTTGTAGAACTCCCTCAAATATATAATATATTTTCTATTATTGATGGAAATAATACTAAAGTTTATATAACTTTTGATATAAATAATAATAATTCTATATCCCCTAAAGAGGATATTTTTATAGACGGTATTAAATCTATTTTTATTTTTAACAAAAAACTTAGTCTATCTGAAATAGTAGCTTTTTTAGAACAAGATAGTGAAATGATCACTGTGTCTAATGTAATAATAGGAAAAAACAAATCAATTATTGTTATGATATATTATATAACAAATTTAAATAACTAATTATATAAAGGATGTAATAATGAAATATGTAATTAAGAGAAATGGATCGACAAGTAAGTTTAACATTCAGCATATCATAGATGCTATTAAATTAGCACAAAAAAGTTATTATGGGGAAACTAATCAACAATTAGCTACTCAATATGCACAAAGTGTCTATTCTAAACTTTTCGATAATAGTAGTATTTCTATGTCAATCAATGATATCATAAAGAAAAATAATAATATGGTTGACATAGAAACTATTCAAGATGCAGTAGAATCAGTGTTACAAGCAGAAGATCAAAAGTTAAAAGAAGAATATTCATCTTATAGACGATTAAGAAAAATTCAAAGAGAAAAGGGATTTGGGGTTAACGAGTTTGATCCAGGATTTGGTGCAGCAGTTGCAGAAAGAACATACCTAAGACAAATAGTAACGCCATCTGGTTCTATTGGACATGAATCATTAAATCAAATGGCTACAAGAGTTGCTGCAGGAAATTGTTTATTAAATACTGATTTTGAAAAGATTCATGGATACTTAATGCAAGGATCATTTTTACCAGGTGGTAGACACTTAGCTAATGGTGATATTGATCAACCATCTAGAAATATGGAAATCTATACTAACTGCAGTAGTGCCCATACTACATTTATGCAAGTATATTTATTGTTGAACGGATCTGGAGTTGGTAGGGACTATAGCAGTAATTTAATGACAGTTGATTGGTCATTAGCACCTGAACTTGTTTGTATGCTAGACTCTAAACACCCTAACTATGACTACTCTAACAATTATGTTAAATCTGTAGATTATGGAATGAAATTAGCTGAATTGTCTGGAAGATCTTATACCGTACATAAAGTTGCAGATAGTAGAGAAGGATGGGCGTATGCAATAGGATTATGGGAATATGCAGCATATAATGCAACTAAAACAGGTACTAAAGACGAATCATTACTTATTTTAGATTTTTCTGAAGTTCGTGCAAAAGGAAAACCTATTGGTGGCATGCAAAGTCGTCCAGCTTCTGGCCCGATTCCTCTTATTGTAGCTTTAATGGAATGCAACGTAGTAAGAAAAATAATAAGTAAACGTTGGATGCAAGCTATGATAATAGACCATTATCTGGCAGTTTGTGTTCTTCATGGTGGAGTTAGAAGAAGTGCTAAATTAGACGTAATGTATTGGAATGATCCAGATATTGAAGAATTTATTACATTTAAACGCAATAATAACTATTACAATAAGTTCGGAGAAACATTGTCAAAATACATTGATGAATTTGGAACTTCAGAATCTGTATTTACTTCTTCCAATAATTCAATATTAGTTGATTCTATATTTTGGAATTATATACTTGATAATAATTCTATAGATAAATATAATTCAGCATATGAATATGATTCATCTAATACAATAAACGCTAATAAGATTTTTGATTTAGTTACGACGTGTCAATACTATGATAGAAATGGTGAACCAGGATTTATTAATTATGATAAACTTGCTAACTTTAATGAACCAGTTACAGATACAATATATTCTGGTAAATTAGATTCTAGTCTTTTTTCTGACTATGTAAATGCTGCTACCAATGCTTTTCGTAATCACGTAACTTCTATTATTTGTAATCCTTGTACAGAAATAGCTTTAAAAGCTACTGAAGGGTTTTGTAATATAGGTAGTGTGTCACCATTTTATTGTACAAGTATTGAACAGGCACATGACGTATTTAAATTAATGACTAGATTTTTAATTAGAGTTAATTTACTTCCAAGTGTCTATAGTAATGAAGTAAAACGAACTAATCGTATTGGAGTTGGCTTAACTGCTGTACTTGAGTTTGCATATAAGTTTTTTAATTATACTTTCTATGATTTAATAGATGAGGAAAAATCTCAAGATTTTTGGAATACTTTAAAAGAGTTTAATAGAACTGTTAATCTAGAGGCAATTAGATATTCTAAAGAATTAGGATTAAATGAACCTCATACTACAACCACTATAAAACCTGATGGAACTGTAAGCAAGTTAAGAGTATTAACAGAAGGATGTCATTTACCAAAAGCATATAGATATTTAAGAAATACTCAATTTAATTCATCTGATCCAGTATTAGATATATACAGAAAAGCTGGATATATGGTAAGAGATCTAAAAAGTTACTCTAACACTTCTATTGTTAGCTTTCCAGTAACTATGGCATTATCAGAATTAAATATACCAGAAGACAAGCAAATAATTTCTAAAGATGTACATATTAAAGATCATTTTAAGTGGATAAGTTTATTAGAAAAATATTGGATTTCAGGAGATTATCCAGAAAAAGGAAATCAAATTAGTTATACTGCTTCAGTCGATTGTGATAAAGTTTCATTTGAAGAATATAAAGAAACCATAAAAGAATGGATGCCTAAAGTCAAAGTTTGTTCTATTTTTCCAGAAACTGCCGATTCACTTTCATCATTTGAATATTTACCAAATGAGTATATTTCTAAAGAAAATTATGATAAGTATGTTGATCATATTTCAACTACCACTGTAACATCAGGAATTAATATATCTCAAGCTATTTCAGAACATGAATTAGTGTGTGCTTCTGGAGTATGTCCAATCTAAAAAAAAATAAATATATTACAATAGAAAAAGCTACACTATATAATTATTATAATTTCTATAGTGTAGATTTTATTATTTTGAACAGGAGAAATATTTTTATATGACAGTAGAAAAATATAAAATAGATAGAAAATATTTAGTTTCTGCATACATATTTGATTTATATAGAAGTGGGGAATGGTTAGGAGAATTTGTAATGGTCGACGACATTATATATAAGAAAGATTCTTTTGGTACTTTAATAAAATATGAAACAAATGACACACAAGACATACTTAATTTAATAAATTTAACTTAAACACTTATATAGGATAAAAAACATGTTAATCCCAAATACTGAACTAGATATAATATATTGCCCAAATTGTGAAAGTTTAGATACTATTATGGTAAATGATGATGGTACTTATTTTTGTTCTCATTGTGAAGATGTTGGGAGTTTAGAAGATTTACTATTTTGTCCATCTTGTGAAAGCAATCATGTTGTAGAAAATGAATTTTATGAGGATGACGAAAATGATGATTCAGATGAATATTATAGTTCAGATCCTCAATATTTTTGTTACTCATGTGAACATATAACAGATCATCATTCTAAATTAATTAAATATTCACATTCAAAAAAATAATAAGGGATATTTGAATCGTGATAAATAATAATTTACACAATTTAACAAAATTCATACTTAATAAAGGAAATGGATATATTTCAAAAAATTTTGAATGTCATTCTATGGCATAGTCTTACAATATAATATTCAATAACAGTGTTAAAAGTATAGAGAATATTAAAGATATATTAAAAAGTTTAGATACTTCATTAAATTCAAACAGTAAATACTTTATATATTTAAAAGAATTTATATATGATGAGAATATTAAAAAATACATAATTGGTTTGAAAGAAATCAATAATTATATATTTAGTATTTATGGATATAGCAATACACCAGAATTTATAATTAAAATATTGCCAATATTCAATATTCAACAATCATTATTAAAAATAAGAATAGAGTCAATTTTAATAAATGCTATTCAGAACAATTGGAAATAAAATAAATGAACAATGCATTACACGATAGATGTTCTAATGGATGTAAACTACTACAAGATAATTTAAGTGATATTTCTGACGGATATCATACGTTTAATGAATTATATGATATACGATTAGCTTACAATGTAGCACTATTTAATATGTTATATAATATGGATAATTCTAATAAATATACTATATTTAAAGCTAAAAAACATTTTGATGGTACAATGTGGGATAATTATTTTATAGTGGTTGGTATTCTCCCTGTATATGACAGTAATAATAAAATTACATATAAGCAAATATCAAACCATTACGACATTAAACATTGGAACAAATTTAAGATACCTTCGTATGAGACTAGTCCCATAGAATACGATGGACATACTACACAAAATTGCATAGATACATTAATTAATCTTGTATAAAAAAATAACACACATACTGTATTTTTATAGTATGTGTGTTATTTTTTTATTAAATTTAGTTCTGTTTAATTGAATTAATCAATTCTTTTGCAGCTTGTTTAATTACTTCTTCTAAGCTTATTGTTTCGTTATCAAGAATTAATGGATCACAATATGTTTTTCTCATTTTTTTAATTTCTGCTAAAAAATGAGAATTCATACTTATTTGAGTACCTTCTCCGGTTCTAGCATTACTTAATAAATTATATGCTTCATTGAATGCCTGAGTTCTATCATTATTACATTTTTCTGCATGTACTACTCTCAATGGTAATACTAATACTACCAATGCTATTAGTATCCAAAATATTTTAGACTTTTTCATAACTTTCATAATTTTTATTCCTCCATAAAAATTTATATCGTATTTATTTACACGTTATATTATATTTAAGGTAAGCATTATATGCATTTACTAATTGATTGTGTGATTTTAATATTTCATTTTCATTGTATATGATTGTCGACAATATACAATCTAAATGTTGATCATTTTTACACAAACTATTTGGATTTGCTGCAGTTTTAAACTCTTTTATAGATAATATTTCTTTTTTAAGAAATATACATTCTTCAGTATTTATTTTTATTATTGATACTATTTTTATATAGTATGGATATGTCAATAACAATATTAGTGCACTGCAAATTAATACTGATATCAAAATTAATAATCTTTTTTTAATCATACAATCTTATCCCTTAAAAGAACTTATAAAAAGTATACTATTTATATATTATATTGTCAATACGCATAAAAATAGCATTTTTACTACACATGTTTATGTAATAAAAATGCTATTTTTATAATTTGTACCCTTGGTCGGACTCGAACCGACACCATTTTCATGACCAGATTCTAAGTCTGGCGTGTCTACCATTTTCACCACAAGGGCAAGTTAATTTGTGCGGGATAAGGGAATCGAACCCTTGACTTTAGGGTGGAAACCTAAGATATTACCTCTATACTAATCACGCAGTAATCGTTTATCGACTTTATTAAATTCAGTAAACACTGGAAACACAGAAGGATTGTATATCATTTTATATTTACAATTATCCGCAACATCTTCTAGCATATTATAGATATTAGAAGATACCATATCTATTGAAGTTCCTACTGTAAAAAATTCTTCTAAAAAATACAAGATTATATCACTTTTAACTTTAAAATCAATATCATACATTATATGACTATGTATTAAATCAAATATTTTATCTGACCCATATAATTGTTTTATATACACAGTGTCAACAACATAATCAAGAAAGTTATATATTGTCTCTAATCTGTTAGAGTATTCTTCATTCGATATTGAATCATTTAAGAATGATGATAAACTATTTTTTAATTTATCATAATGTACATTTTCATTCATATCTTCATTCATATTTATTATTGTCTTCTATTGTAGAAATAGTAACACAAATGTAGGTAAATCTAATGCCCCGTGAGAGAATCGAACTCCCAACCAAAGGATTATGAGTCCTCTGCTCTAACCGTTGAGCTAACGGGGCTAAACTTTGCACTCTTGACTGGATTTGAACCCGTGTTCCCTGATAGAAAATCAGGTATCCTTGGCATCTAGATGACAAGAGCATATTTTCTTTGTGGCATCAGGTAGAGTTGAACTACCGACACAGGGATTTTCAGTCCCTTGCTCTACCAACTGAGCTATGATGCCTAATTATTTTTTATTCTTTGGCATTAGGTAGGATTGAACTACCGACAGGTGGGATATGAATCCACTACTCTACCACTGAGTTATAATGCCATATTCTTTTATATTTTATAGGACTAGAAAGAATCGAACTTTCATCAAAAGATTAAAAGTCTTCTGCTTTACTACTAAGGCTATAGCCCGTTATAATTAAAAATAAACACTAAACATTAATACTTATTTTTAATTATGCTCTCACAGGGATTCGAACCCCAGATTACTGATTACAAATCAGTTGTTTTACCCCTAAACTATAAGAGCTATTAATTATTTTAATGTGTTTATACCAGTTTTTGCTAATTTATCAACTGTATTATTAAATACGTCAATACTATGACCTTTAACCCATTCCCAAGTAACATCCAGACTATCATTTAGAGTATCTAATTGTACCCATAATTCTTTATTTTTTACTTCTGTTTTATTTGAAGTAGTCCAATTATTTTTCTTCCATGATTTAATCCAAGAAGATATACCATTTTTAACATATTGAGAATCTGTTCTTAATGTAACTTTTTCATCTACATTTTGTTGTTTTACATATTCTAATGCTTTAATTGCAGCCATCAGTTCCATTTGATTATTTGTAGTTAAGGAAGATCCGCCATTTTTAGAATAATTAGGTGTTCTAGATCCATCTGGTAAAACTAAGAATGCCCAACCACCTGGCCCAGGATTTCCTATACAAGATCCATCTGCATATATAGTTATCATAGTGTAAAATCCTTCATTTATTGTATAGTTTTTTTATAGTAAAAATTGCGTCCACGACAGGATTCGAACCTGTGACCCACAGCTTAGAAGGCTGTTGCTCTATCCAACTGAGCTACATGGACAATAATTTGGCT
>JACCEE010019266.1_pt1 | contig 12968 bp, 5 predicted proteins | sample 7449931 | NCBI WGS metagenome assembly JACCEE01 (sample SAMN15323457, study PRJNA562643) | freshwater metagenome | isolation source: river surface water | place: USA:Blue River Watershed | collected 2017-08-19 | reverse complement strand
TATTACGCTGCAAAATCCGAATGCACTGGGTTTGAGCATCAGCGGTGGTAATGCAATTCGACTGTTTCATATCAACGCCGGTGTCACGGTTGCGATGGATAAATTGAAAATCATCAATGGGAAATCTGGAGCTGCGGGCAGTTCGGGCGGAGCGTTTATTAACTATGGTACGCTGAATTTTACCAATGGCAAATGTTCAAACAATCAAGCCTTTGCAAACGGAGGTTGCATTATCAATCATTCTGGGGCAACGCTCAATTTTATCGCCAGTGTGTGCGAGCAAAACCAAACCACAACTTATGGTGGTTGTCTTCACAATGAAGGTTCTGTGGTCGTTCAAGGCAGCGTATTGGGCAATAATTCGGTGACGGCGGGCGGCGGTGGGGGCGCAATTTTCAATACCAGTTCTGGAACTGTTGAGGTTAAGGACAGCACGCTTGAAAAAAATTCTGCAACCAGTTCTGGCGGGGCAATTTCTAGCAATGGGGGAACGGTCACAGTTACTCGCAGCAGCTTTTCACAAAACACGGTCACGCATTATGGCGGTGCGATTCGTAACGATGCCATTATCACTGTCAGCAACAGCACTTTTTTCAATAACACCAGTGCTGGCAGTGGCGCGTTGCACAATTACGCCGGTTCTGGCAGTGGCACGATGACGTTGATTAATAACACAATTGCCGGAAATTCCAGCTACGGCGTGATGAATAATACCTCTGGAACGTTGCACTTGAAGAACAATATCATTGCCAATAACAGCAGTGCAGATTGTTCCAACGGGGGCACTTTAGCCACAAATATCAAAAACTTAGTTAAAGATAACAGTTGCAGTCCGGCACTCAGCGGCGATCCACAATTGGCAACGGCTTTGGCATTGAATGGCGCGCCCACCGGTTATCCACAAACGCTGGCTTTATTGCCCACCAGTTCTGCGATGAATGCAGCAGATACAGCCACATGTTCCGCCGATCCGATTGGAAACGTGGATCAGCGAAATATGGCACGTCCTCAAGGCAGTGCGTGCGATTTGGGGGCTTATGAAGCTCCGTTGCCCGCCGCGCCGACCGCATTGAACATTCAATCTCTTTCAGTTACGGCTTTAAAACTGAGTTGGACAGATAATAGCGATAATGAGGCAGGATTTAAAATTGAACGAGACGGAGTGTTGTTAGCCACCACTGCGGCGAATATCAATAATTACACAGATACTTCTGTGCTTTGTGATAAAACCTATAATTATCGACTACTTGCGTTCAATAATGTGGGCGATTCTTCAGCCGTGATTGCCACTTTTTCCACCCCATGCACGACCATCGCAATCGCGGGCTATCAATCGCAACCTGTCCCAGATACGACTTTAGATTTTGGGATGAGTGCGATCAACACTCCAATTCAGAAAACACTGGTTATTCAAGAAATTGGTGAGGCTGCACTGATCATCAATTCTGTGAAAATAAGCGGACAAGATGCGGCTGCATTTACCATTGTACCGCCCACGGCTTCGTTTTTTGTGCAGGACGGAGGGGCTGCTTATACCTTGACTTTACAATGTTTGCCAACCCAAGAAACAATCGTTTCTGCAACCTTGCAACTCAGCACCAACGATCCCAATTATCCGACCGTTTCTTATCCGCTCAGTTGCAAGGGCGTAAAGGACAGCGTGAATTTGAATCTCAGCACTTCGGGTTCTGGCGAAATTGCGACATGCGGACAAAGTTGCACACTCGTGTATCCGCAAAATGCCCCTGCAATACTCACCGCCACGCCAGCAACGGGTTGGTTATTCAGTCATTGGAGTGGAGATTGTAGTGGCAATACGAATCCGCTGAATCTTACTATGGACGCAACAAAAACATGTCAAGCGGTTTTTATCCCACAACGAACTTTTACTTTATTTAAAACCAAGTATGGCGAGGTCAGCGGCGCGCCGGGATTACTGTGTCCGACCGTGACTTCTTGCGGTGCAACTTATCCAGACGGGGAACTGTTGACGCTCACAGCAACGCCAATGGTAGGATATAGTTTCGTGGAGTGGACGGGGGATTGTGCTGCAACCACGCCGACCATTACATTGACCATGAACGGTGATAAAAGTTGCACCGCCTCTTTTGCCATGACTTCAAGCCCCGTTACTTTAACTGTTGCAACGGTCGGTTCTGGGACGATTCAAGGATGTGGGCAAAATTGCAGTTTGACTTATTTCAAAGATACCCCCGTGAATCTCATCGCAACGGCGGATCCGGGCTGGCAATTGAGCGGTTGGAGTGATGAATGCCCCAACGGTCAAGTGACGATGAGCACCGATAAAAATTGCACCGCGTATTTTATTGCCTCCTCAAATGCGGTTACTTTAACCCTCAATACCGTTGGACAGGGCGTGGTGGCAGGATGTGGAGAAAGTTGCACCCAAGCGCATCCCAAGGACAGCACCGTGAATTTAATCGCATCTCCGTCCGCCGGTTGGCAATTCAGCGGTTGGAGCGGTGATTGTGTCAATGGTCAAGTGGTGATGAATGCTGACAAAACATGTACTGCCAATTTCACCGCGCCCACCACCACACCACAAACGGGAATTCCAAACGTTGCTCCCGTTAATGGCACTGCGAATGGCAACATGTCTAATTACAACCAAACGGCAGTTGATCTCACGGTTGCACCCAATGGCAGCGTTTCAGGAGGGATTTTAGCAGGCACGGTGACAAATAACGGCTTGATTTCCAACGTGACCATTGCCCCCGGCACAACGGTAACAGGTGGAAAACTCAGCGGTTTTAACATCAATAATGGCACGTTGACCGACATCACCCTCAGCCAATATTCTGAAATCAGAGGCGGCTATTATTCTGGTACGATTCACAATGAAGGCGTGATTTTCGACCCCAGCATTTTGCCGAACAGCACTTTTTATGGCGGAAAAGTGGGTGGTGTGGTGCTCAATCAAGGCATATTGCAAGATGTTTCATTTTTACCGGAAACTTTAATTTTGGGCGGCACGCTTTCCGGAAATATGGTCGGTGATACAGCAGGTTATGTGATTATTGGAGAAGCTAATTTGACTCAAATTCGGTTAGCACGCGCATGTTTGACGATGACGGTGCAATTAGGCAGCAATGTCAAACTGGATGCAACCGTGATTCGTCACCCGCCCGTGCCATTACTCGATGCAGAAGTTGAAGATTTTTGCATTCAACCTCAAGCGATCCCATATTTTACAAAACAGCGCATTTTGGGCACTGAAAAGCTGGCATTTCAAGCCTTTGAAGCAGATAATGTTGCTGATTTACCACCGATTGCGTTAGAAGCGTTGATTGCGGAACAATTCACAAATTTCCAATTCCGTGCATTAGGTGCTTTGACGGTGGAACAATATCGACATCTTCCCCTCAGCGCATTTGAAGGATTGCACAAAGATAATTTGGGTGGTTTCAGTCCACAGGTGATAGCACAGTTTGATACATCGCATTTTGACAAATTACAACGCAATGAATTTAAACAGATTCCGGGCTTTGGAATTGCGAAATGGTTGACAAATTTGAATCCGAGCCAATTGACCGCTGAAAAGTTTATTCCAAATACTTGGCAACTTGATGCAACCACGGGCATTTTCACCGCGCCCGCCGAGACGCAATTGGCAATGAAGGCTTTAGAAATGAATAACTTGCCAGAAAATGTCCGCCTGCCAGCGTATCAGTTTGATGCTCACACAACTTTTTCATTGAGCGGTCATGCAGAAGGGGAAACATTGTTGCAGAAAGTCAATCGCGCGTTACAAGTTCAAGGCGTTGATTTTCAAGCAGAACAAACTGAATATGGCGTGATTTTGAGTCGTGATGCGAAGAATAATCGTCAATTTGCTTTCATGCTCAATTCGCAAAAATTATTGCAACGGGCAGAAACTGCGACAGTGGGCGCACAATTGACTGAAACGGGTGAATATCAAGTGATGACGGTGGATGATATTGAGGTGAATTTATCTCCTGCGCCAAAAGACCCCGTGATGTTGGCGAAAACTTTGGGCGAACGCAGTCAGGTTGTGGTGGGCGAGCGGGGCGATGTGTTTCTCAGTCAGGTTGCAGCAAAAAGTCTTCGAGTTCGTGAGGGCGAGGGTGATTTTGTGCACGTGGTGATTATTTTTGATCCCTTTGTTGAACCGAGTTTTTCAGATATTTGTCACGTCAATGAACAGGGCGAAACGGTGTGCGATTGGGAGAATGCCGCGGCGGAGATGCAACCCGGTCTGCATTTTGGAGCGGGCGCACGGGCAAAGCAGCAGGCGAAATTTATTTATCCCGATGGGACGGCGCAACAATTGTATCCGACAGTGTTTGAGCCAGAAACTTTTATGGCTGAGGCGAGAAAGTTCGCAGGTGTAGAAGCGGTGCAGTTGAAGATGGATGGAACATTTGAAGTGACGTATCAAGGGCAGAAGTTGCAACTGTTTCCTGATTTCGCAGTGAAAGTGACTGAACTTGAGAAATATCAACATGTTAAACCCAGCGTGAAACTCACTGGCAACGGCGTGAAATATCAAGTACAGCATGGGCAGCAGTTGCTGACTTCAGAATTGTCGTTTGGTCAATAAGTTGGAAGATTTTAACCACGTTTTCAGCAATATTGTGACTGGGACGTGGTTATTTCCAATAAAACATCCGATGCCACCATTGTCGCGGATAGGATGAATTGGGTAAGACTCGCACTAATACCACGGAGATATTGTCCATGCCACCTTTGAAATTTGCCATATCCACAAGGGCGCGGGCTGCGTGGGATAAGTCATCACGAGTGTTTTTAAGAACGTGCGCAATTTCGTCGTTGCTCAACATATCGCTTAAACCATCGGAACAAAATAGATAAATATCGCCTGCTACAGTGTGTTGTTCTTGCACATCGACCACCACCTCAGTTGCCACGCCTAATGCACGGGTTAATAAATGACGTTGTGGGGCGGTACGGGCTTCTTCCTCGGTATATAAACCACAGTCGATTAATTCTTGTACAATGGAATGATCTTTGGTTAATAATTTAAATTCGTCATTGCGGAGTCGATAGAGTCGAGAATCTCCGATATGTACAATGCTGATAAAATCTCGTTCAAATACCGCGGTCACGACTGTGGTGCCCATGCCATGCCGACTGCTATTGACTTCACTTTCCTGAAAAATAGCTTGATTGGCTCTGACCACCGCTTGTTCTAATAAAATGCTGATTTGGTGCAAACCATTGGCATAATTTTTATTTTTAATCGGTGTTTTATCTATTTTTTTGCGCGGCTGCCACAATTCCTGCATCACCGTGTCCACTGCGATTCGACTGGCGACTTCTCCGGCTTGACATCCGCCCATCCCGTCTGCCAACACGACCAAGCCTAAATCTAAATCGCTTGCACAGGTATCCTCATTTAAATCACGCACGAGCCCTTTATCTGTGCAGTGACAAATTTCGATAGCATCAGATTTCATGGAGACAATCTCGCAAGGCTTGGGCAAACTCTGCCCCCTGTTGAAAACGTTTTTGGGGGTCTTTTTCCAAAGCCCGTTCCATAACTTGTCTAAGGCGGGGTGAAATCTCATAACGTATTCTCAGAATATCCAGCGGCGGTTCGTGCGCGATTTTATACATTAGATTTGCCATCGAAGTCCCTTGAAATGGCAACTGTCCGGTCAAGAGTTGAAATAAGGTGACAGCCAAAGAAAATAAGTCTGAACCCCCATCTAGCAATTTTCCTGCAAACTGTTCTGGCGACATGTAGGACGGCGAGCCTAAAATCACCCCCGTTTTCGTTTGGTTCGAGTCCGTGATATAAGCAATCCCAAAGTCAGTGATTTTAATCTGTTCTGTGGCTGGGTTATACATAATATTGGCGGGCTTGATATCGCGGTGAATCACACCCTGTTTTTTTGCATAATCAAGGGCTTCTGCGACACGAATACCAATATTTAATACCGTCACAATGGGGAGCAAATTATCGGGTTTAGTATAGGGAACAAGATTGCCTCCCTTGAAAAATTCCATCGCAATATATGCAAAGTTATAGTGTTCACCGGCTTCATAAATTGAAATAATATCAGGATGTTGCAAGCGTCCGGCGGCGGTGGCTTCACGAAAAAACCGCGTCGTTGCTTCGGCTAAACCTTCATGTTCAAATTCACGCGACAGTGCCAATATTTTAATCGCAACTAAACGATCCAGTTTACTATCTTTTCCTAAATATACCACGCTCATCGCGCCCTTGCCCAATTGTCGCTCGATTTGATAACGCCCCAACTGTGGTTTTTCCACCATGTTATCTGACCAGAGATCAATATTTTGTAAAGTCGCCGTTTTTTTGGCTTGGCGCAATCGCTCTAATCGCTGTTCTGAATCTCGAAAGGGTTCGTAAGTCAAAATGTAGCGATATACTCTCATCGCCCCGGAATAATTACATTTCAATTCATAATCCACGCCAAGATTATAAAGCAGCGTTAAAGTCGCAGGATTAATGGGGCACCAGCGGAATTTTTCAAACGCCATGTCTAACTGCCCTTGTCCTTGAAATGCTAATCCTAACAAACGGTTGCTTTCAATGGCACTGGGGCGCGAGCGAAAGTCATCCCAATATGCCCACCAGCGACGTTTTAATAATAATCCAAGATGAGAGAGTGTAATCAGTGACATTGGAAATAACTCAGCGATTAAATAATGTGCCTGCATCAAATTCAGAGATAACAACCAGATACTTAGTAATAACAATCCGCTGCTCACCAGTGCAATTTTTGGCGATAACCGTGGCAATAAAATGCTGACATAGCCCAATAGGATAAAAACGAATATCACTTGCACGATCATCAGCCATTGCGGTGTCGTGAAAAAATCGCCTCCGAGCAGACTGGCAACCGTATAAGCCGTTTCCAATGGCGACACTTGAGTGGGTTGCGATTCCAATGTTCCAACAATAACCACTTTATTTTGATAACGTTCTGGCGCAATGCGGCGACTCAACACTTCTGCAAATGAATCTATCGTAATTTTCTGCGGATGAAATAGCGGCAAGATGCTAACATTTTCATCCGTTTCGATTAAAAGACGACCCAGTTGTAAACCTTGATGCGGCAAAAATTGTAGCGGCGCACTTTCCAACCGCCATTGTTTCATAGCCAATAGCAGTGCGACTGAAGCAGACAGATGTTTCCCCGTGTTGGTCAGCAACGGTACACGATAGGGATCAATTTTATGCGGTAGCGTACCCACTGCCCAAGCACTGTCACAAAATTCTGGCAACGGCGCAACCACTTGAGTGATGGGTAATGATACTGCAAAATTATGGAGTGCTAAACTGTGATTCGACAAAAAATTCGGCAAATCCCGCGATTCAGCACTCTGAGACGACGTAAAACTTGATGCAGCAAGCACAACATTAGCAGATTTTTGCAAACTTTGGATCAATTGCGCATCACCACTGACTTCGCTGAGCACGGCTTGTAATCTATCGACTACCGTTGCAAACTCTTGCGCTAACGTGTTGGATAGATTGAGCGAATTATAAAATTTACGCAATTGTAACAGTATAGCTTGTTCCGTAACAGTTTTAGCTCGCACGTGATCAACCGCTGCGATAAATTTATCTAATTGGGCAACTTGAGCCGTGACGGTTGAGGAACGTTGAAAATTCGTGCAAAATGTCATTAATTCGTCAATTGCCACATTATTTTTTAACGCCGGTGCGTGGCTTAAATCTGCAATGAGGGCAATGGCGGCGGCATGAGGCGCGATTAAATCCAGCAATTGCGCATTCCATATCGGTGATTCGCCAAATTGGGCGCGACTGGCAGCATCGATGGCAATAAACGCTACTTCGGGTTCACTGGTGGCTGGAGTGATAAAACGCGTATTCCAGACGGACAGGGCTGATTGTACGGGTTGTAACAGTGGCATGGCTGCCCATAAAATCAATGCTGCTCCAACACCGATAAACCAGTCTCGTTCCCAAAAGAGGGTGCGTAATTTGAAGAGGAAAGAGTACATAATGCTGAAGAATGAGAAATTTTCTGAAAAAGAGAGAAGTTAATACTAGATTGAGCAGAATATATGCCAAGCTGAATAAAAAATTTATAATTTAAGTAAATTCAAAATCTTGTAGATGAATGTTCGGAAACTAGACAGGACTTTTATGCTATCTATTTGATTTAATTTGATTTGAATAGAAGTCTGGAGGATGTTTGATAATTTCGACAGAATGTTCTGACGATAACGTTGAACGAGGCAAAATGAATTAATATGCACGAGTAAAGTTTTTAAAACCTGTAAAACCAAACCTGACAGATTTCGGAAACCTGTCAGGTTTAGAGCCAGCTCAATAAATGGCATGTGTCCTGCCGATAGATTTACCATGAACACAATAAAATCTCTTCTCAGAATACTCCTACAAGGCAAATACGCGACTTTAGCCGTTGCCCTCTTAGTTGGACATCTAGTTTTTGCAGGCGTACTCGGATTAAGAGCCGCCGGAATACTGCAATCGCTAGAATTGTCTGCCTACGATTTTCTATTGTGGACGCGTTCAATCAGCACCACCTTTGATTCCCGCATCACCATCATCTGGGCAACTGACGAAGATCAACGTCAATTGGGCTGGCCCCTCGCGGATGATAAATTGGTACAACTCTTTGAAACTATTTTAAAATATGAGCCCGATTCTATTGGACTGGACATTTATCGCGACTTGCCCGTGCCATTGGAAGGTGGAGAAGGCTATCGTGCTTGGGAGAAAGTCTTAAAAGAACATGACAATGTTTTCGCGATTAAAAAACTGATGGATTCACGCGGCTCCAGAGTCGATCCCCCCCCCGCACTAAAAGAAACTGACCGAGTTGGATTCAACGATATTCCAGAAGATGCTGGCGGAATTATTCGGCGCGGCTTATTATACGCATCAGATATACAGGAAAATGTTCACGAATTATTCGGTCTAAAATTAGTGCTGCATTATTTAAAACGCTACAACATTGAACCACAAGGTGTGCCAGATAATCCCAACGCACTTGGACTGGGAAAAGCCATTTTAGAACCATTAGATGCAAATTTTGGTGGCTATGTCGATCAAGATTCCGCGGGTTTTCAACTCATGCTCACCTATCCCGGCGCGCCCACCGAATTTAACAGCCTCAGCATCAACCGCGTTTTAGACCAACAATTTTTTGACCCAGAATGGTTTAGAAATCGCATCAAGGGGCGCATCGTGCTCATCGGAGTCAATGCCCAAGCCACGCCCGATTTTGTCTATACGCCCTTTGGTTATTCCTCAAAAATCGAGCAACGTTTACCCGGGGTCGCCGTTCACGCCTACATCATCAGCCAATTACTGCGAATGTCATTAGATGGCGCAAAACCACTCGGCACACTCACCGAATTTCAAGAAATTTTCTGGATTTGGCTCTGGTCAGTCATCAGTGCCTTGATTTGCATCTGGGCCCGTTCAATTCTACGAGTGACACTCACTGTCTTAGGTGGATTATTGGTGCTCATCATTGGGGCACAACTGGCTTTTTTATATAACATCTGGGTGATAATTGCCGCGCCCGCCATCGGTTGGGTTATCTCCAACAGCTTAATGATCAGCTATTTAGCCAATCAAGATAAAAACCAACGCGCCGAACTCATGCAAATTTTTTCCAAACACGTTTCCAAAAATGTTGCCGAAGCCATCTGGAAAGAACGTGAATATTATCTCAATGCGGGGAGATTGCGCCCCCAACGTCTGATTGCCACCGTATTATTTACCGATTTGCAAAACTTCACCACTGTTTCCGAACGCATGGAGCCGCAAAGTCTCATGGATTGGCTCAATCAATATATGGAAACCATGGTCAGCGTGATTGAGAAAAAACACAATGGTCACGTCAATAAATTCATCGGCGATGCAATCATGGCACTGTTTGGCGTACCCATTCCGCGACAAAATCCCAACGAAATTTTTGAAGATGCGGCGCGGGCGGTCGATTGTGCGCTGCAATTGCGGGAAGAAATGGAACATCTGCGCGAAGTGTGGGAACGGGACGGCTTGCCACTGATTCGGATGCGGGTCGGAATTTGTACGGGGCCCGTGGTGGCGGGGAGTTTGGGCGCGATTGAACGTCAGGAATATACGGTTTTGGGCGACACAGTGAACACAGCCTCGCGGTTAGAAAGTTTTGACAAAAATATCGATGCAGAATCTTCATGCCGCATTCTCATCAGCGAAACCACACTAGAATGTCTCGATGGGCAATTTCTCACGGAATGCGTCGGTTCAGTGTATTTAAAGGGAAAAGAAAGCCGTGTCACCATTTACCGCGTCATTGGCAGAAAACTGTCTGATAATTGAACCTGAATTGACTGATCGACTCGTTCCCATGCTCCGGCGTGGTAATGCCTACTCAGTCGCTCCAGCGGCAAGCACAAGAAATTATTTCAAATTTTTATCAATTGATGCAGTTCAGATAACAGGGTCATCATGATAAAACACTTGCCGCGAGAGCGACCCGGTAGGCATTACCACGCTGGAGCATGGGAACGAGAAAACGAGAAACGAGAAAAAACTGCATCAATTGATAAAAATTTATTTTGTTGCGATAATAACCAATGCCACGCAGAGATATTACCATAATGACACTAAGCGAACCCACTGCTTACCACCATGAGCAAAACTACTCAGCAACTGACCGTAAAACATTAGGAATTCACTACACACCTGACAGTATCGTGGATTATATTGTCAGACAAACGCTCGCCCCCGGCTTCAAATCTCCTGATTTCCTACTCAAGATTAAAATTTTAGACCCTGCCTGTGGTTCGGGACTATTTCTGTTAAAAGCCTTTGATATTCTTGCAGAAGAATGGACGCAACAATTTGGGCACTTTAACGATGAAGATGCCTGTTACTTGATAGAAAATTGTCTTTTTGGCATCGATATTGACGAAAATGCAGTGCACACTGCCAAACAACATTTAGCGGCAAAAATCTCTGATGAAAATCAACGAGAAAAGCTAAAATTTCACATTATTGTTCAAGACGCACTGTCTCTTAAAAAAAGCAAACAAACTCAATTAGATATCGGAAAAAACATTGATCTCATTTGTTTCGATGGACAACAATTTGACTGTATTATCGGCAATCCTCCCTACGTGCGCATTCAAAACACTTCCCTATCAAAAAATGAATTGCAGACCACTTATCAAACTGCTCAAGGACGTTTCGATCTATCCAGTTTATTTATTGAATTAGCCGAATTTCTCCTAAAACAAGGAGGACGCGTAGGTTTTGTGATTTCTAATAAAATCTTAACCACCGCTGCCACGAAGACATTACGACAATTTTTGGCGACCCAGTTTTGTATTGAAGAAATTGTCGATTTATCTGACACTAAACTATTCAATGCAGCGATTCTGCCGTTGATCCTAATTGCGGAACGTGCAGTCAGAGGTAATAATGAAATTCAATATTCACATATTATTCAAACAAATTATCCAACCGCTCCCATTCTGCAAACAGATAATTTACTGGAATTTTTAAAAAATTTAAGCCCTCTTGCTGAAACTTACGTTGAATACAAGCATAAATGTTTTCAAATTCGTCGATTTCCAACTATTTTACCTAAACAACATACGACATGGGCATTTCATCACCACTCTGAGCATAAACTCTTGCTAAAATTGAAAAATCTGTCAGCAATGACACTTGAACAGATGAGTGAAAAAATCAGTGTGGGTTTAAAAACGACAGCAGATTCAGTTTTCATTAAACCGATGACTCAAGCATTTATTACGCAGCATCAGTTTGAATCTCAATTGATTTTTCCCGTTTTAGAAAGTGAAAACGTGAAACGCTGGCGTTGTGATTGGCAACTCGACCGAGATTTATCGGTACTTTATCCATATACTGAAAGCAACAATAAAGTGTTTCCAATTGATTTAATTGATTATCCTCATGTCGCTCATTATTTGCAACAACATCACTCCCAATTGGCGGCACGCACCTATTTACAACAAGCGCGGCGACAATGGTATGAAATTTGGGTGCATCATGCCCCCGCAAGTTTTAGGCAACGTAAAATTGTCACGCCAGATATTTCTACCCGTAATTGTTTTGCGCTCGATGAACAAGGATTTTTTGTTAATGGTACGTGTTTTTTCATCATTTTAAAGCATGACACGCTTATTTTTTATCATGCTATCTTGGGTTTATTGAATTCAAATGTGATAGAGTATTTTCATAAAGTGAGTAGTGGAAACACGTTGTATGCAAAACGATTTCGTTACTGGGCTTCGTATATTAAACACTATCCTATTCCTAAAAAATTGCTTGATTCAATGGAATTGCAAACCCAACTGGCGCAAAATACAGCACAACTGACTCAGGCAAAAAACCAAGCAGAGATATTTGAATTGGAATATTGCAACAATCAACTCTGTTATCAACTATTTGATTTAACTCAAGATGAGATTCGTGAAATTGAAAATAAACTCGCTGTTTTTAAGTTGTGAAGAACATCATGAACCCTGATCTTATTCATAATGCTGAAACCAAGAAAAAATTAATCTATCAGTTAGATTTAGAAGAAGCGCAAGGCTTGACCAGTCAGCCACCTACCTCAGAATTGCTGTATAGTCTTGAAGAAATAGCAATATTGACTCAAGATTTGATGTTGATTGACGCGCCTACAGATGTTCATGGACGCATTTTAGAGGTTCGCCCCAAGGGTCATTGGTTTGAATTTGAAGTAGCCAAACGGTTAGGGTATCATTATCCGCCCAGCAGTGGTTTATTTCCAGATATTCGCCATCAAGCTCTTGAAATTAAACATCATACTGGCAAAAATGTCACGGTCGATTTTGGGCGACATCATCCGGGGTCTGAAGAGATTATTAATGAACTATGGAATCGGGAATTTCAGTTTAAAGTTAATCAAATACGCTATTTAATTGCGCTTGCCCCGCCGCCAGAATTTAAAGTC
>JACCEE010743486.1_pt1 | contig 12969 bp, 13 predicted proteins | sample 7449931 | NCBI WGS metagenome assembly JACCEE01 (sample SAMN15323457, study PRJNA562643) | freshwater metagenome | isolation source: river surface water | place: USA:Blue River Watershed | collected 2017-08-19 | reverse complement strand
GGCGTGTTATTGTACGTAGCATCTGCATAACCTGATCCGGCATTGGTCAAAGTGAATGCCAATACACCGCCAGTGGCTGTAGTATTCCAATCCGCAGAGATGGGATAGTGGAAAACCTGAGAGAAGTAGCCCGCAGACCGCTGCGCGCCTAATGCAAATCCTGCGTCATACCAGACATTCTCACGAACGTTGTAAATAACAGCGTTGTTGCATTCGGTAGCATCACCTGATGGGTAAAACCACCAGATCTCGCCAAAACGTGGAACCTTGGTAACCCAAACTTTCTCACGGGCAGCGTAGTTTAGGTTGTCAAAGAAGTAGTTTTGATTAAAAGAGTTAGGAATCTCTTTCACAACACCATTGTAAAGCAAGAATCGGTCAACACCGCACCAATAATACACGCCATCGTACTCAATGACCGACTGGCTTGAGAGGATGGATGACTGGCTGGTAATAAGGTCATACCGCCAATACTGTGGAGGTGAGCCCGTGCCACCAATAAATGATACGCGGATTAAAGAATCCAAACTCCAAAAGAGGCCCGATGGTGCATTCGAGCCACCGCGTACAGGTAATCCTTGGACAATCTTGCCGGTGGCCACTGAGACCTCGTTGGCATCAGCAGATACCCAATCTTGTACATTTCCGGCCGAGCAATTCTTAATTAGACCATCATTGCCGTAAACAAACACGTAAGGGTGCAAGGTAACCACACCACCAGATACAGACACCTCGTTATCAAAGGTCAAAGTAATGGAAGAGCCATTAGCTGTGGCTGGTGCCGAGATTATCAGCGTTGTGGTTGCGATGGATACAACGGTGGCACCAGATGGGATGCCCGTGCCTGTTACCAGTTGGCCTGCACCAATTTGCGCATTGGTTGTCGCCATGGTAATGGTTGCTGAGCCGCTGGTAATGGTTGCAGCAACTGCAGTAAACACGCCAATGGGGTCCAAACTTGTGCCTGTAATTAAGCCACCTAACACTCGAGTGTTGACGTTGTTATCAATTAGCGTGAGATTTTGGCCGGGGTGAGCCAGCAAAAGATTATTGCCTGAGCCCGTGCCATCAAAGAACGTGTCAAACTGCCAAAGATTATCAGCATTAGCAGTAAAGCCGGTCAGCGTCATGTCGGTAATGCCCGAGCCTGTGCCGTTGTTATCAATTGGCAAAAGCTGCAAACCGCCTGAATAGCCGCTAAACACGTTATTAAAGCTTTGCTGCGGGTTCAAATAGATGCCGCGACTTGGGCCTGCCAAGTCATCGACAATCTCTCTATAGCCACCAATTTTACGAGGCCTGCCGCGCTGAAACCGTACCCAACGACCATCGTTGTAGTAATCTTTGTCAAAGACAGTACCATCCCGTTGAATTCCGGGCTTTGTATCTAAGGCAAATACTTTTTTGGTCACGTAAATGTTCCTCCAGCAATGCCAACTGGGACTTTCATACCCGTGCTGGTCAAATCCACAGCCATGGAACCGCCAACAGCAATGTTAAAGTGTCCAGATGCAGAACGATATATACCTGTGCCTGTCTCTGCAGCAAAGTTAAGTGATGGCGTGCCAACTGTGCCATCCACCAAACTGACCGTAGTGGCGCCAGCCTGCGTTGTATTGGCATTTAAGAAGTTAGTGCCATCGCAAATCAGCGTAGCTTGTTGGCCTGGTGGGATTGTTGCCGTGTAGCCAAGCCCAGTAGTTACCGTTAAGCTATAGCCATTGTCAACTGTTTGATTTGAAATAACATACAAGTTAACAACAGGCGGAAACGTCACAGTTACGTTGCTCACCAGCGTGCCTGTGTATGTTTGAATGTTGTTTGCAGCTTCATTGTTGGTAAGTAGGTATGAACCGCCAGTCACAGCTTTTACCAACGCGGTAAAAACAAATGATGAGCTTACACCGTAGCCAACTGTAACGTACGCCGTGCCTGTGCAAACAATAAACGCAGACTCGGTTGGGTTAAATGTCTTTGAGCTGTTGCCATCAATCAACTCACCGCCCGAGCATGAAATGGTAAATGAACCAGTGCCATTATTCTTAAACAGCGTAAACCAGTTATTACCAAGTGTTGCTGCAGCTGGAAGTGTAGCCACTCCCGTACCGCTGCCCCATACTCTAGTTTGTGCTCTGTCTGTTGCTGCAAACGTTGTGCCGGTAGTAATAGCTGCAGACGGGTGGCTTTGGTTTAATGTTGCGCCACTTGCAACCAAACCATAGCCTGCCAATGTTGCAGCATCAGCGCTGGATGTGCCTACACCAAATGCAATAATGCCCCATGTACCTTGCGCGTCCGGGTTTGCAGTAATGTAGATATATTTGGACTCACCTGCAGCCACTGAGACAATGGTATTAGTGCCAGCGTAATCTTTGACTGTAAAAGTATTGGCGCCAACATTTCGAATCAACGCGTCATTGCCAACCGATGCCTGATTGGCCGGAGGCATATACAGGCTAAGGCTTCCAGAGGATGCCGTGACTTGCATAATACGAGCAGCGTAGTCTAAGTTTGTTGTGCTGTTAGACGGCCAATTTAATTGCGTATTGGCGGATAGCGTAACCGACCGATAACTTACATCGGTTGGTTGTACTACATCGCCGGTGAAGGGACTTACGTAGCTCATGAATCCACCGCTATAGCTTGACGATCGGCAATACGAAGCTTGTCTTCAGCCATCAATGTTTGCATGATCAACTCGTAATTCTGCTGCCACATTGGGATGCGCTCATCATTCTTAAGGAATGGCATGGCCTGCAGGAGAGACCCGTAGAGCAAAGCTTGTGGGGCATAGGTAGTAAACCAATTGGTTTGGTTTGATGAATCCAGAGGTTGAACTCGTTCATAGTAGAGTACCTCAAACGCGTAGTTAGCGTTCGGCGTGGGTGCTACCAACCAATTTGAATAATCATAGTCGCAGTAGTACAGCGGTGTGTCCGTTGCTGTAGAATCTGGCCAGTAATTGCGAAGGTACTCGTACTTACGAAGCAGTACGGGCTGACGGTCGCCATTGACCGTTATATTCATGGAAACAGTCTTATGCCATCGGGCAGGCTTAGCAATAATGCCGTTGCCAGACACCATTGTGCTGGTGTTGACCGTTAAGTTGCCTAAGAACTTAATTTGGCTAGCAATGATCTGCTCAGCCAACATGATGAAGAGAGGAATCTTTGCCAGTGTAGAGGCGTCATTCCTCTCCAGATAAGACTGGATGTTCTCCACCAAGGAGTCATAGGTCATTACTGCGGCAGCTGTCATGCTTACTTACTCCGCTTTTTCGCCATAGCCATATTGTCAACCAAGTTAGGGTAGGGGCGGCCTGCAGCTTTTGCTCTTGCTTTTGCTGCCGACTTTTTCTGCGGCGAAAGAGGCTTAGGCTTACCTAACGATTTTGGCCGTTGTTTTTCCCAAACAGGCTTACTTGATGCCATTTTAATCACCTCTTTACAATAAAGATATATCTAATTTAGCAAAGCGCATTCTGCTTCTCTACGCTTAACTAACCCCGGAAGTACTTTGCCACCACCTCTGGTCCAAAGCATCAACTGTTCTTTGGCGCCTTCCCAATCACCGGCGTTGATTTTACGCTTAAGCGTGCTGGTTTGTAGGCGGCCAATGCCAAGATTGTAGCAAAAATCTACTATTGCGTTTAACTTTTTCACGTCGCCTTTTGCAGCCAATACCAACAAGTTTGGGCATTGCCGAATAGCCCCTGGGGCGTAAGTATGTAAAAGCTCAGCCATTAGCAAAGCTCGTGCAGCAGGCTCATCCATTGGCTTGTCTTGTAAAGTTACCTTACGCCCGTCGGCATAGTAGGTTGAGCCATACCCAATTGTCGGGACTCCTGCAGGGCAAAGATACGGCTTGGCTTTATAGCCTTCAAACCGGCGGCAAAGTTCTGCAGCCAGTTCTAAGTTCATAATCCACGCTGCTTTAAAGTGCGGTCAAGGAACCAATAATTGATTGTGCCTGACACTAAGGCGCAAAAGTCCACCGTCATCATGGTCTTGAACACCACTTCAGGGGGAGCGCCAGCTTTATGCGCTTGCCATGCAAACCACATGTGGATGAATGACCATAGTGCCATGATCCAGTAGGTCACGATAGGTCGAACAGAAGCAGACAAACTAGCCGCCCAGCCACCTGCTGCCTTGACCATTTCGGCTTGTTGATTGATAGCAGCACTGAAGGCATCCATGACACCCACATCTAGGGCGGCTTCACGGTTAGCGCCAATCTCAGCAAGACGTTGCTGGCCACGTAGTTGTTCTAGTTCGCACTGACGGCTGAACATGGCAAGCTCATGCTCACGTTCGCTTTTCTTGTCAAAGTACTTTAAGACTTCAGGCGCTAGGCGGAAAAGACCGCCAATCACACCACCAAATAAACCGCCAGATAGGATTTCAAACATTGGATTCCTTAATCGTAAACATCAGGTTCTTGTGCGCTGGGTAGTTCACAACCACCTCACCCTCTGGGCATTTGTACTTGATGTGCGCCATTAACGTGGCGACACCCGGTGTTACCTGCGAAGTGGTATCGAGCTTGAACTTGTAGCCAAACTTATCCACGGTGTCGCTGGCTGGGCCCGAGAACGTTGCAATGCTGGGCTTGGCTGGATGTACGACCAATTCAGAATCCCGCACCTCTAGTTTAAATGACGTGACTTCACAGTCATCTCTGATCTTTTGACGAGCCACTACAGCTTTAAATTCGCCATTGGCAGGCGCGTCGGATATTTGAAAGTGCTCTGGCGCCCACTTGAGGATGTCTTTATGGAACGCACCAAACTTGTCGGCAAGCGTATACCCGCCACCAACCATAGCAGTTGAGGCAGTTATCGCACCAATAATCTTGGTGTAATACTCAAGTTCCATCTCACCCCCGCATCCAAATAATTGTGTACGTGCCCCAAATTACGAAGGCGACAATACAGGCCGCCGCAATAATTGCTTCAGCCCAGTCGCGCATGTCAAATCCCTAAAAGTTTTTTGACAAACTCAGCAGCAACGCCGGGACCAAGAAGCACAGCAGCAATGGTGATATAGAGCAATATCTCAATCGTCTTCATCCGCTTTTTGCCGCTGTCGAGCGATTCATTGATTCGCTCGTAACGTTGGGCGCACACTGCTTCATGTACTGACAATTTAGTCTCCACTGAGTCCATTCTCTTCTTTCGGTGGTTCAGCGGGCTTCGCCGCGTCTTGAATCGCTTGAATCAACTGATACACCTCTTGGTATGGGCGTGTACCCAAGTAGCCAAGAAGTTGGTTTGCAGTTTCAATTGGTAGTTGCAGTTTCATAGATTAGTTTTGTTGAATTAAGGGGAATTGATCAAGTAGAGCGTCGGCTTGCTCAGGCGTAATGTCTGGTGGCGCAATGTCCGCTTCAGTATCACCGTCACGAACCGCATGAATACAGCAGAGTAGGCAGTTGGGGGTCAAAGCCTCGAATTCATGCACTACGCCTTTAGGGGTCACAATCAGCTTAGGTGCAATGTGCTCCTTCTCAATTCCCAACGCACGCATAACAACTTTGCCTTTTGCTAAAAGCGTGATGTGGTCAAACGTGTGAGCGTGACCTTGAATCTTTTCCCCGGGAAAATATATGTGCATCATTTTGACAAACACGTTGTCAACTACTTTGACGTCTGAGGTAACGCTCATAATCTTTCTACTCCAATTGCAACAACAATTTCAGAATCTGGGGTTTGTGGCCATTCAATATTCCACGGAAACCCCGGTTGGTTTGGTACATCCCGTAGTTTGGCACGAACAGCGTCCCACTTCTCAGGCTCAATCTCATCAAGAATTGTTTGCATGGCATCGTATCCAGCCAACGCGGATTGAATGCTGTTATGCACACGTTCAATTTGCGCGTTAGTTCGTTCAGTAATTTCTTCGGCAGTTGCGTCAACTAACTCATACTGCCTGTACCACAAACCATTCTCTGGGTTTTTGATTGGTTGAACTTCTTGTAAGTTCTTTGTGTAGTCGCAATAAGGCTCAAAGTTATGGCAGTACACGTATGTCTTGCCGTCCAGTACGCCGCCTTCCCAATACTCAGGCACGTTGTAGCAGTTTTGCAATGCCAAAAATACCCGAGGGTTTACTGGGTACTCAACAATCGCGTCATTCTCAATAATTGCGTAGTGTGTGTACATATTTATAGGCTTACCAAAGTTGATGACACGCCGTTACTGACAGTACCTGTTGTTATATTCCACCCCGGCGTGTATGTGCCAGTAGCTGTATACGTTTCACTGGTCGAAGCCGTAGTCCATGTTGAAAGTGAAGTGGCTGTTACAGTAACCGAAGAAACTGTAAGTGAATACGTACCGCCCGCCGCGCTTGGGATGTTAACTGTCGTCGCTGTCGGAGCGGCATCACCACTGATGTTAAACAAGTACGTTTCATTGGTACTGTTAAATCTAATCATAAAGTATACGCCGTTTGCAGTTGCGTATAAATTAACGAACTGATACGGAGGAATACCGGATTTACTGCTACCCCACGCATACTTTGCGGCCCATACAACCGCCAATGTTGTTGGATTTATTTTTGTAAGAATTGTGAATGACGGGCTTCCTGTTTTGCATGCGACCATATACAAGTACCCGCCATAATAAGATATGGAAGTACCCCCACTTTGCATGTCATAGCCATCAGTAGAATCATAATACTCGACTTGTGCGGTGCAGTTAAATGAGGAATCAAAACGGGCAATAACAGAATTACCTACCCCATTATACCCACGCATATACGCAATGTTGTTTACATTGTCGAACGCCGAAGTCGTATAAAACTGCGACATGCCTGTGTAGTTATAAATATTGTATGTAGCAGATACTGAGGTAATAGCACTATTGTAAAAAATTGCGCGGCCTTGGTTCGTGCTGTTCGAACCTGATGCGCCAAACGCTACGATTGTGCCGTCGCTTCTTGGGTATACGGAATTTATATAATCAGTTGAGGAATGATTTGGGCCGATCAATGAAGCCGAGAAATTAACGGAAGATGTGTACTTTGCTACCGCTAACCTTGCAGATCCCTTATTGTAAGTCCCAGACACATAATAGAAGTTTCCACTACTGTCTGTGCATGTAATATTACCAAAGGTGGTATTAGGGTATGATGTGTTGCCACCAAGGGTTGTATATCCTTGAAATTCAGAACCTCTTAGATATGATGTTCCATTTGCGTTGACGGCATTTATGTAAGCTGTGTTGTTACCTAAAACAACGAATTTATCTGTAGTTACAGAGAACGTTTTACCCACAGCCGCTGGATCTTGCGCGGCGTTATTCGCGTTACCATTAAAAACAGAACCACTGACAACACCCGCTGACGAGATCCACTTGATACCAAAGGTAACGTTTGCCGCCACCCTAGAGTTAACACCTATGGCAACAGTGCCAGAGTTTCTTCCAGCGCACCAGCGGTAATCCCAATACACTGTCCCGATAGCAGAGCTAGTGCTCCTACTTGATTGTCCCTGACCTAAATACAACACCCACGACGTGCTGTTGCTTTTACCATAAAAATTTGACAGCGCAATAGTGCCCGAAGCAACACCTGCCAATGTACGAAAGTTAGTGGCATTGATTGATGCTTGCGCAGTAGCAGACTGCCCCAACTCAAGGTTGATCGACTGACCAACGGTTGCGCCACCAAGACTGATTGGGCCAGATGCGTTCAGTGTCATTATTTAGCCTCCAAAGCCTCAACACGTTTGGTCAACTCGACCAATGCGGCGAACGCCAATGCACCGAGCTTCTCGTAGTCAACAGCCAATGAGCCGTCATCACGAGTACGCACAGCGATCGGGAAAACCTTTTGCACGTCTTGAGCGACTACACCGAAGTCAGCCTTCTGTACGAAGTAACCGTCAGCACCACCCTTGGACTCAATGTATTCATCAGTCCAGTCGAACAACTTACCACCGATAGCGTTCACTGTAGCCAAAGCATCAGGGATGTCACGCACGTTCTCTTTGAACTTGATGTCGGAAGAATAGTACGCAGTGATGTTGCCTGTTGCGTAGATTGCACCAGCCCCGGGGTCTGCTGTTGTGCCTACTGAGAAACCGCCTGCGGCTGAGATTCTGGCTCGTTCTGCGGCATTTGTTACAAACGTAATAACTGCCGATGCGCTGTCTGACCCAATAGCTAGGCTGTTGTAGTGGTACAGCCACCATTGAGATGCACCAACTCCTGCATAACTATGAGTCGGCCCAGTTCTAAACAACGCAACATCACTGTTGGTTGCGCTGGTGTTCATGAAAAACCCGTTGCGACTCGTAGTTGCAGGCTCTGTAAAATTCGCTTGAAGCCTATAAGACGGAGAACTCGTCCCTACACCCAAGTTACCGCTAGAGTCAAATCTGCCTCGTTCGTTGCTGGATGTTCCAAACGTCATTGCGTTTGTGGAATGGTTGTAGCCAACAAAACCCGCATTATTTGATCCGCTATCAGCAAACAAAACACCAGAGTCGCTGGAGGCTCCCGCACCAATAGTTAGGTAAGAATTGCCAGCGGCTTGGAACAAGCCACGAGATTCAGCGTTAGCAGTACCACCATAAGCCGCGCCAACAGTTAATATAATAGAAGGCGAAGTTGTACCAATACCCAACCCTGTCGAGGTGACGGTGGCAATGTTGCCTCCAACCACAAAATTTATATTTGTTCCTGCAATATCTGTATGGTTTGACTTTGTTGCGTGTGTGCTTGGGTAAAGTAAAACGTAAGAACCACCAGTATTATTTTGCAAACCACCATTACCCGATGTGGTTGCATTTGAATAAGTAATACGACCAGACGTACTTGATTGTGTTAAATCACCCGATAGACTAGCCGCACCAGTGATTGCAAAAGTTGAACCATTCCATGTCAAATTGGAAGATCCACCAAATGCACCACTATTGTTAAATTGAACTTGAGTGTTGGAGCCACCGGGGGCCGTTGGCGTAGTCGCGGCATTCGATGCCAACAACTTCACCGTACCTGCGGCGTTCTTGAAGTACAGCTTCTCGTCAGTAGTGTTGAGCGCCAACTCACCAGCAACCAAGTTGCTCGCAGATGGAGTTGCAGATGCTGTAGTTGTGTAATACAGCGAAATTGGGGTAAAGCCAGTAGCCGCCATTAGAAGGTTCCTCCGAAGATGCCAGTTGTGGCAGTCACAGTCAAAAATGTACCATTTGCCGCAGTTGTCGCGCCAATAGTTGCTCCGTCAATTGTGCCACCAGTGATAGCCACTGCGCTAGCATTTTGTGTTGACATTGTCCCCAAACCAGTGATCGCTGTATTGGGAATTGTTGTCGATGCAGATACTGCACTTGTACCGTTACCGAACAAGTAGCCTGAGAGCGTCGTAGCACCAGTACCACCGTTGGCAACAGGTAAGGGCGTACCTGATAGCGTCACGTCTAATGATCCGCTTACCGTTATTGGCGAGCCACTCACTGATAAGAACGACGGCACAGTCATTGCAACCGATGTCACCGTACCACCAGCCGCAGGTGTTGCGGAGATCGTTATGCCACCAGATGTGTTTGAGATGCTGACGTTTGTTCCTGCGGTCAATGTCGCAAGGGTGTAACCTGTACCGTTACCAATAGCCAACTGACCGTTAGTAGGTGTGGCTGTTAACCCAGTACCACCATAGCCAACGCCGATTGTGTTGCCGTTCCATGTGCCTGCTGTCAGCGTACCAACACCAGTGATGCCAGTGTATGAACCACTGATACGTCCTGTGTCAAGCGTTCCAGAGGTGATGTTGGTGGCGTTAGTGGTGTCTGTTGTAGCAGAAGCCGCCAAGCCTGACACAGCGCCCGAAGCAATTGCAATCGAGGTGTTGGTGACCAGAGTTAATTGGCCTTGGGCATTAACAGCAAAGACTGGAACTTGTGAGGCTGAACCGTAGGTTGCTGCAGTTACGCCAGTATTGGCAATGTTGAACGTGTAGGAAGGCGATTCATTTAGACCAGTTCCTGCAGTATAGGTAATTGGCGCTGCAAATTGCGCAAAGACAATTGCTGTAGTTCCAACAGTAATAGGCGCAACGGTTTGTTGAACCCATGATGTATTTGCCAATGTAGAACCTGCGGTGATCAGGAAAAAGTCGCCTGCATCAATTTGATCTACGCCCGTACCTGCTGTATCAAAGTCAGTAGCACGAGTCAAAATGTACGGCGTGCCAGCAGATCCCGTCTGCGTAACTGTGTACACACCATTATTTGCTTGGGTGACTTCGTTCTTGACCAAGATACGATTGCCAACAGCAACAGCAACGCTATCTACGCTTAATGCGCCATTTGCGTTTGCTGTCAGGGTAGCACCAACACCAGATGCGCCATTGTTGTATGTATTAGCCGCCAAAGCAGTAGTTGTTGCTAAACGGCATGCTTGGTGAAAGTTAATACCTGAAGCAATCGCATCGGCGTATTCTTTATTGACAATGTCAGTATTATTTGTAGGCGCAGTTGTAACTGTTCCAGTAGTCATTGCTACTGAAGTAAACGTACCAGCCGCTGCTGTAGTTGCGCCAATTGTCGTATTGTTAATTGACCCACCCGTAATGGTGGTGCCAGCAATTGTTCCGCCTGTAATTGCAACTGCACTTGCAGCCTGCGTAGACATTGTCCCTAAACCAGTAATGTCTGTATTAGGGATGGTTGCGCTGGCAGTCATAACAGACGTGCCTGAGCCTTTGACATAACCAGTCAAGGTGTTTGCGCCAGTACCGCCATTGGCAACATTAAGCACACCGCCTAAAGTAACTACACCACCAGTAGCTGAGGATGGCGTTAATCCTGTAGATCCAGCGCTGAACGTAGATACGCCACCGGCAGTACTAAACGCATTCCATGACCCTGCCGCAAAGCCTTCAAATACTTGCGTGTCAGTGTTATAGCGAATCTGGCCTGCAGCGCCTAGTGGTTGTTGCGCCGTAGTGCCATTAGGCATAACCACGCCTTCAACACCGGGAAAGATGGCGTTGTCAGCAAGAGCAATAGTTGGATTGCCTGAGCCGTTACCATTGGTAACAGTAATCTGATTTGCAGTGCCTACAATTTGACGGCCCGCAACAGTTGATCCACCAACTACTGCTAGCATGCCTGTGCCGCTTAAAGCAGCCACTGCGGCGGCAACACCAGTCAACTGGAGTGTGGGGTTACCACCAGTACCGTCAGCATTAGATACACTCAGGCCACTTCCCGAAGTTGCGATTTCCCTATTGATCAGCGTACTGCTACTATCTTTGACAACAATGCCACCGCCTAAGGCGTTAAGATCCGAAATAGCGCCTGTTAAGCCAATTCTGTAATACGAAGTTGCGCCGCCATCGGTTAGCGTCAGCCCAGTGTTTGTAGATAAGTATCTGCTATTAGGAAGCGTAAGCTCTTGATTTTTTGTCAAAAACGTTGCTGTTAACGCAGGAGATGCAGCAATGGCCCCAGTAGTTGTCTGAACCGTGACGCCATTTTGAACAATAGGCACCGCTTCGGTGCCTGTGATACTACCAGCCGCTGGCAGTTGCGTAATTTGTATATTGGCCATATTACGGACTCAGGTTGTCAAGGTTGCCATTGGTCTCTGGATCATCAGTATTCTGTTCCGGAGACAGGTTGTACGTATTATAAGGTCCAGTGATCAACGAGTCTTGGTTTGCAGCCACGCTGACATCAGGCCTAGGGAATCTAAGCGCAATCTTTTCAGGTTGCCGCGCAGGTAAGCGGTATGGGTCAAACTGGTCTCTACACCCATGATCACAGACTTTCAAGCCCGGGAAATTAGGGTCAGGCCCCAGTTCAACGTACGCCCTCTTCATGTGACATCTGTCACAAATTGCAATACTTAATACAGCATTGCCAAGAGTGTCAAGCGTACGTGGCATACTTACCTCGTATAGTAACTAATATTCGGAGCCCAGTAAATAGGAGACTTGTCTCTTTCTTCCTGTTCCGCGATATTCCAGTACTTTTCAGCCTGTGCTTCAAGATACTGAATGCGCTCACCCGGAACTGTAGGTAGCTCCATAGCCATCTGATGCGCAAGCATGTTCTGAACGGCAAGATACCATCGCTGAGGAATTTCGATCTCACCTGATAAGTCACCTACATCCTGAATCTGGCGATGTCTCCAGACCACGAGTTGTGGCGCGAATGATGAAGGCGCGGGCCACAAGTACATTGCAGGCTGGGGAATGTTACGATCAAACCAAAACTGCAGCGGGTAGAGGCTTGTAAAGTTCTTATTTGGCAGGTTTGTATAGTCATCACGATTCAAACGAGCCAGTGGAATCTCATTAGCATTTGAGCCAAAAACTACTTGGTAGACACCCATATTGGCACCTGCTGTTTGCAAGATTCTCCAATATGGCGTGCTGGCTGAAGGCTCCAAGTCGTAGTAAAGCCACGTGCCTGCAGCCCAAGTAACCGCTCCAGGGCTATAAACCGTTGACCAAGTGGTTCCATCCGTAGAAGACTGAATTGAGATGGTCACTGAGCCGGATATTGCTGGTAGAATACCCACAGTCCCCATGTAGATGTCATTTCCAGACCCGTTATTGATGCCAATATAGCCCGAGTTGTTGGTTAATTGACAAATATTGGTGTACTGGCCATCAAACGCGTTGGCTGCATTGCCCGAAGAGCTATACGCGCCAGTGTTGTTAGCGGTAACTGTTCGGTAGTTGGAGTTCAAAACATCCACTGTACCCGTTGGCAAGTAGTAAACATACTTGTCGGGATTAAGACCAATCACAGTCTTATCAATGCACCAGTATTGAATGCCGCGATTGGCAAGATTGGACAGAACGTAGTATAGGCTATCTTTAGCCGAGGATACTTGTTCTACCGTTAACTCTTCAGCCAGCTTTCCGGCACGACGCGCGCCATGATCAATCAGGTTTTGAACCGTGATTACTGTTTGGCCAACTGTTCCACTAGTGCTCATACATTACCACCCAG
>JACCEE012088497.1_pt1 | contig 12974 bp, 14 predicted proteins | sample 7449931 | NCBI WGS metagenome assembly JACCEE01 (sample SAMN15323457, study PRJNA562643) | freshwater metagenome | isolation source: river surface water | place: USA:Blue River Watershed | collected 2017-08-19 | reverse complement strand
GTGTGCAAACGCCCTGCAGTGTCCGCAATTAATACGTCAATTTTACGTGCCGTGGCAGCTTGTAAGGCATCAAAAATCACTGAGGCAGAATCCGCACGCCCATGCTGAGCAATCACGGGCACATTGTTCACTTCACCCCATGCTTTTAATTGTTCCACTGCGGCGGCGCGGAAAGTGTCGCCTGCGGCAAGCATTACAGAACGTCCTTCTGCTTGAAAGCGTTTTGCCAATTTACCGATAGTGGTGGTTTTGCCTGAACCGTTAATGCCGACCATTAAAATCACAAACGGCTTGCCTAAATTTTCAGGGATAGTTAAAGGGGCTTCCACAGGTTCTAAAATCTTAATCATGTCTTCTTTCAAGACTTGAAATAAGGCTTGTGGGTCTGCCAGTTGTTTGCGTGACACGCGCTCAGTGAGGTCTTTAATTAAAACTTGAGTGGCTTCAATGCCCACATCTGAGGTCAGTAATAAGGTTTCGATGTCTTCTAACAGCTCAGCATCAATGCTCTTTTTGCCCAGCAGTAAATTGCTGAGTCCTGCCGTGAGACCTGCACGGGTACGACTGAGACCTTGTTTTAAACGGGTGAAAAATCCTGCGGGGGCAGGGGAGGCAACTTCATCTTTGGGAGTTGCAGGGGTGACTGATTTCTTACCGAATCCGAACATAGCACTACTTCATTATGCTGTTATTAAAGACATGATCCTACCTGTGCTGGGTAGAAACTGCAAATTTTAAAGTCATTGGGTGTTCGACGGAAGCCCCCAACCCCCTAAAGGGGGCTAAAGATAAAGATTAATAAGCTGTTAAGTCCCCTTTAGGGGATTTAGGGGCTGGTTTTAATCCTTTAAGGCGTTGGGGGCGCAGCTGATTCAAATAATCGTTACACGCTTAGAAGTTACGCAGTTGAATTAATAAACTCATTAAATCAATAAGCTTTATCAAGCGTAGGGTGGAATAGGCGTAAGCCGTATTCCACCGCAGTAGGGGTTTACGAAAAATTACGATTCCAACTGCGTAACTCCTAACGCTGTTAATTATTCTGAATTGTGATTTTTGGGAATTTTGCAGAATAATCCTTAGCTTGCAGCGATAATTTTGCCGCAACCCGCCGTGCGATTTCACGATAACTCGCCGTGATTAAGCTGTCAGGAGCAGCGACCACGGTCGGAATTCCTCCATCAGCATCTTCACGAATCCGAATATCTAAGGGCAATTCGCCCAATAATTCCACATTGTAATCTTCGGACATGCGCGTGCCGCCACCTGAGCCGAAAATATGTTCTGCATGTCCGCATTGGCTACAAATATGAATACTCATATTTTCCACAATGCCCAACACGGGAACATTCACTTTTTCAAACATTTTTAAGCCTTTACGCGCATCCAGCAAGGCAATATCTTGAGGGGTGGTGACAATCACCGCGCCACTGACAGGGACTTTTTGCGCCAAGGTTAATTGGGTGTCGCCAGTGCCGGGGGGCAAATCGATGACCAAATAATCCAATTCCGTCCAGCGGGTTTCTTTCAGCAATTGTTCCAAAGCCTGCGTGACCATAGGGCCGCGCCAAATCATCGGGGTTTCATCGTCAATTAAATAGCCGATAGACATTGATTGCAAACCGTGGCTGACCACAGGTTCTAAATGCGTGCCGTCTTTAGATTCAGGCTGGGTTTTCGTGCCCAACATACGTGGCTGACTTGGGCCGTAAATATCCGCATCCAAAATCCCGACGTTCGCGCCCTCAGCAACCAGTGCCAGCGCGAGATTGACGGCGGTGGTGGATTTGCCCACGCCACCTTTTCCAGATGCCACCGCAATAATATTTTTAATCCCTTCAATCGGGCTAACCCCGCGTTGCACCGCATGGGCGGTAATTTTGCTGGTGACGCTTAAGTTCAAACTGATAGGCGTACCAAAATGCTCACTTAAAAACTGTTGCAAGGCTTGACTGAGCGGTGCGTGATAACCTTGGCAGGGAAAGCCAAACTGCAAAGTCAGGGTAATATGATTGTCTTTTACAAACAGTTCTTGAACGACTTTGCTACTGATGAGGTCCTTTTTTAAATACGGAATTTGAAATTCCTTAAGGGCGGCTTCAACCAGTGCTTGGGTAATTTCTGCCATACTGCTCTCCTTACAAGCGACTTGATAAAATTAAGGGATAGTCTAATAGTGTATACACGGGACAGATAATAGCAAAGTAAAATACTCAGCTTTTAATTATTCTGTCCTTAAAGCTGAATAATTGCCTAACTTTTATGGGGTTTGGTATTATGATGATCAAGGCGTTCCATCAGATAGATTGCCAAACGCACGAAGTCGGCCTCGGTCAACACGCCCACCAATTTTTCATTATGTACTACAGGTAAACAGCCATGATGTTGATTCAGCATGACATTGGCGGCTTCTAACAAACTGGCATCTTCATCGGCAACAATCACATCCGTCAACATCACCTCGCTGATGGGAATGGCAGAGTCGAGCTCATCTTGTTGCGCGCTGTCGATTTCTGCCAAAGAAGAAACTGAAATCGCTAAAATGTCGTGCTTGGTCAATAAACCCACAAATTTATCATGTTCTACGATAGGAATATGGCGCACATGCTGCTCAATCATTAAAAGACGGGCTTCGTGAATGCTATCAGTGGGTTTTAAGGTTTGAACCTCAGTACACATTAAATCTTTGACCGTGATCATGGCTGTACCTTTACGTGTTGTTTAGTGGTTTATAGGGTGTAGATTATACGCTAATCGCTTGTGAACAGGGGACACAGCCAATACAATTGAGTTCTGTAAGCCCATCGACCAAAGGAAAAAAACATGGCTTTAATGCAGTGGACTGAGGCACTGAGTGTGCATATTGCAGAAATTGACAAGCAGCACCAACGTTTAATTGCGCTGATTAATCAATTAGATGATGCGATTAATGCAGGCAATGATCATGATGTATTAGGGGCGGTTTTAGATGAATTATTAGACTATACCCGCACTCATTTCTCTTATGAAGAAAACTTGCTGAAAACGAATGCTTATCCTGATTTTGACGGGCACAAAGCAGAACATGACTCACTGACTGAAAAAGTCGTATTTTTGGGGAATTATTTCAAACAGGGTGAAAACCTGAATACAGTGCAAATCATGCAGTTTTTAAAAATTTGGTTGGAAGAGCATATTATGGGTGTAGATCGTACTTATGCCATCTATCTGAATGCCAAGGGAATTTTCTAAGATTTTAGCTGCCCTGTGTTGCGCCATTGTTGCATTAGCTTTGGTGGCTGGGTTGTGGTTTGGGTTGATCTGGTTAGTCGTTTTTTTGATTAACAAATTGCCCCCCAGCTAGCAAAAACAGGTATCCCATTCTTAAATTTATTGCGGGTCTTTAACCCATCAAATATCCTGTAAGATATTTGATAGGTTGTTCTATCACAATTATTTCCTTTTCAGGAAAGTTGTTGTTTCGCAATGTTAATCCATTCTTGTTGAACTTTACGAAAGTTGTTGGGCATGGTGTCAGCTCGCGCCAAGATTTCTTTAAACATCGCGTGAGCTTGTTCGGTGTAACCCAGTTTTTGCAATAATAAGGCATAGCGGCATTTGGCTTCATAGCCAGAAAAATACACTGCCAAGGTCTTATATTCCGCCAGTGCTGGCTCATTTTCCCCTAAATACTCCAAGGTACGAGCATACAGTAAATGTCCGTCTTGTGATTTAAAATCAGGGTTTTCTGCAATTAAGCGTTCTAAGGTGATTTTAGCCTCAGCATATTGCTGATTTAAAAACAAAGCCTGTGCAAGAGAGAGCATAATTTTCGGGTCAGTTTTGTACAAACCCACTAACGCACTGTGATACAAATCAATCGCTTCTTGATAAAAGCCATTCGCAGTACATTCTTCCGCCAAATTCAGTTTATTTTGGGTGTTTTCAGAAATCGCTAATTCTTTGGCAAGCCGTTTTAAATCGCGTTCTGGGTCAATGGTTTTGAGTACCTGATGAACCGTTTTGCGCCCCGTGCGACTGTTGCGCATCTCTGGCAACATTTCGAGAAAGAAATAAAAAATGCAGCCCGCTACAGGAATTATCAATAAAATCCATATCCAATCCCGTCGACCTGTTTTGTGGGCGTGCACGATAAAAATCGCTTGAATAATCACAGATAATACAATTAATGGCATATTTTTCTCCTTGAATATTCACAAAATTATGGAACAATTGCGGGGAATTTCACAAGCGTGATTTGTGCTATTTTTAACCTGAGTTCGGGATAAGAAAGAGTAGAAAATTTAGTCGTAGTCGTAGGGTGGAATAGCGCAGCGTATTCCACCAAAAAGGGTGATAGTTCTAGGCATGACGCAGTTGAATCGATAAGGCTCTCCTTGTACGGCAGAAGCTTGTAAAATCCTTGCTGCTGGAGCGACGAGGTAGACATTCCAACGCTGGAGCGTTGGAACGAGATAATTCTGAAAGTCCTGATTCAGACAAACCTTACAGCTTTAGCCCGCACTTTTCAAACCCCACGCTTTGGAAAAACCGCCAACTGATTTTCATAATCAATGCGAATCAAAATTGCCAACATCACACAGGCAATTAACATGCTCGAGCCGCCATAGCTCATAAACGGCAGGGTTAAACCTTTGGTCGGCAACAAACCCATATTCACCCCGAGATTTATCCCCGCCTGCAAACCAATCGCCAAACCAATGCCATAACTCACATACGCCGCATAATGTAGCCCCAAACGTTCCGCCTGCATTGCCACGGTGAAAGCGCGTAATACCAGCCATGCAAATAAGCCAATCACCAACACCACGCCAATTAAGCCAAATTCCTCCGCCAAAATCGCGAACAGGAAATCGGTATGCGCCTCGGGCAAATAACTGAGTTTTTGCACACTGTTTCCCAAACCCACGCCAAACAATTCACCGCGCCCAATCGCAATCAAGGCTTGAATTAACTGAAAGCCCTTGTTGAAAGGGTCAGCCCACGGATTCATAAAGCTGGCTAAGCGTCCAATACGATACGGCGCAATTAATAGCACCAAACCCAAAGCCAAACCGACTACCGTGACCCAGAGTAAAAATTGACGCATTGGCACGCCCGCAAGAAATAACATCCCCAGCACGGTGACAAACATCACCACGGTTGCGCCGTAATCGGGTTCTAACAGCAGTAAACAGGTAATCACACAAACCACAAGCATCGGCTTGATAAACCCACTCATTGCAGCTCTCACTTCGACACTGCGCCGAATCAAATAGCCCGCCATGAATAAAATAATAAATAATTTCATCGGCTCGGACGGCTGCAAATTGAAAAAGCCCAAACTAATCCAGCGCATACTGCCATTCACTTCGCGCCCAATATGCGGAGTCACCACCAAAATGAGCAGCGCAATGCCCATAAATAACAGTGAAATATTAATACGTTGCCACAGTTTCAGCGGGAATTGCAGCACCAGCATTGCCAATATCAAACCCACCAAGCTGTAAATACTTTGTCGCCAGAAATAATAAAGTGGATCGTTGAATTTGACTGCGGCAATATTCATCGAAGTGGAAGCCACCATCAATAAACCCAGCAAAGACAATGCGAATCCACAAAAGATAAACCCGAAGTTATAACTGGGTTTGGGGGTTTGTACACCATCGTTGCTGGTGAAAAGCGGAATTTTTAGTGAGAACATAATGAGTAAACAACTTGAGAGTATTACACGCAAGAAATCAGTTATTGAAAATCTTATCGTTAATAATTTTGGAGGGGAAAAACAAAACAGCCCTCTTCATAAAAATCGGAGGGCTGAGAGATTGGGTATTAACACATCGGCTTATTAAAACAGCTTTAACCCTTCACACGTTTTGCACAAATATCAGCCAAATGCGCTTTAAACGCATCGCGTAAATTAGGATGTTGCAAAGCGTAGTCAATCGTAGCAATTAAATAACCCAATTTGCTGCCGCAATCATAGCGCGTGCCTTTGAATTTATAAGCTAATACTTGTTCTTCCAGCAATAAATTGGCAATGGCATCCGTTAATTGGATTTCGCCACCCGCACCGCGTTGGGTTTTTTCCAAATGTTTGAAAATATTGGGGCTTAATAAATAACGACCCACAACCGCCAAATTTGACGGGGCTTTGTCGGGCGCAGGCTTTTCAATAATGCTGCTAATCCGAGATAAACCTTCATACAAGGCTTCAGATTTCACAATCCCATATTTATCGGTTTCTTCTTGCGCAACTTCTTCCACACCAAGCACGCTACATTGTTGCTTTTCATAAACATTAATCATCTGTGCCAAACAAGAGCGTTCTTCACCGTCGATTAAATCATCTGCCAAAATCACCGCAAAGGGTTCATCACCGACCACAGGTTTTGCACATAATACGGCATGTCCCAAGCCTAAAGCTTCAGGCTGACGGATGTAAATACAGGAAATGCCCGCAGGCACGATGTGGCGCGTCATTGCTAACAAGTCATATTTGCCGCGACGTTCTAATTCGTCTTCTAATTCTTGGTTCTTATCGAAGTGATCTTCAATGGCGCGTTTGCTGCCGCTGGTCACGAAAATCAATTGTTCAATGCCTGCGGCAATGGCTTCTTCAGCCGCGTATTGAATTAAAGGCTTGTCGACGATTGGGAGCATTTCTTTGGGGCTGGCTTTGGTGGCAGGCAAGAAACGTGTTCCTAAACCAGCCACAGGGAATACTGCTTTACGAATTGGTTTTTTGAGTTTTTCCATCTCGATTTCATCCTAGAAGAGAGTCGGTTCTATAAAACTTTAGGGACGGTGCAATAAATTATTTAGCATTATGGTGCGTATTTATTGCAATTCGGTGGGTTTCAATTGAAAATCATCTTGGGCTTGTTCAGTGCAAACCCGAGACAGCAGGGCAAATAATTCTTCGCCCGTTTTTTCATCCTGCCAACAATTTTGCGCTGTCAGATAATTGAAGTGAAAACCGCCACTTTTGGCAGCAATCCAAAGTTGGGAAACAGGCAGTTGACGGCTGATAATGACTTTTGAATGATCGCTAAACTCAATGGTGAGGATGTTTTCTTGCAATTCACTGTCAAAATCAACTTCGTTATCCATATTATCCAAAGCCGTCTCAATTGCCGCAAGGGTGCTCTCATAGCAGGCGGTAAATTCAGACTCTGTCATCTCATTTTCCTTACAGCAGTGGCAAATTTTCGAGTATAGCCATATTTAAAAAATTTGGTAGTGTTACTGCGTTTATTCCATTGTTAAAACAGGGTGTAAGGCTTAAAAAAAGCAAGCCTTAGTAAACGACATAACGCTGTTAGGAAGAAGACAGGTTTAACTTTCCCCTTTCGTCACGCAAGAAAGGGGGCTAAAGATACGAGATTTAATCTTTAAAGTCCCCTTTAGAGGATTTAGGGGCTTCTTTAATGGGATTTTACTTAATGATTCAACAATTTAATTCCAGCCACTTGTACCGCTAATTTTTGCAAAGCATCCCAAACATTGCCACGACTTGCGCCTTTGACCAAACGATCTAATTCTAGGGTTTGTTGTAGAAAACTTTGCCAAGTTGCCAAAGGATGACGTTTCACTGCTTGAAAAATTAAAGATTTACGCTGTTGCCAAATGCGATACGTTCTACAAATATGATCCACACTTTGCTTTTGTTGCAGCGCATAAGCCACTTGGGCAAGGGTACGCAGTTCACGGTCTAAAGCCCATACGATTAAAATGGGTTCTAAACCTTCCGCACGCAAGCCGCGCAATTGGCGCACACTGCGGGCAACATCGCCCCCAAGCACAATATCTACCCACGCAAAAATTTCAAAACGTGCACTGTCTGTCACCGCTTCTAAAATATGTGAGCTGTCTAAAACTTGGTCTTTGGGATGCAATAATCCCAATTTTTCAATCTCTTGGGCGCAGGCCAATAAGTGTCCTTCTGCACGCTCGGCAATCAGGGTGATTGCGTCAGGCGTGGCGCGTAATCCTTGCAGGCTGAGGCGTTGGGTAATCCATGCGGGTAATTCTGCCAACTCCAGCGGTGCGACATTGATAACGACTGCCTTTTCTTCGAGCAGTGAAAACCATTTGGTTTTTTGTTTGGCAGAATCTAATTTATCGGCAATGATGAGCAGACAGGTGCTTTCTGAGATGTGGGCAAAATATTCAATCAGCAGTTTAGTGCCTGCTTCACTGATGGTTTTGTTGCCGAGACGAATTTCGATTAATTGTTTGCTGGCAAATAAAGATAAACTTTGCGTGGCATCTTGTAACGCACTCCAATCGAAATTGGCTTCTACGCTCAACACCGTACGTTCGGTAAAGCCCTGCTGACGGGCAATTTTACGTAGCGTGTCACTACATTCCATCATTTGTAAAGGCTCATCGCCTGTCAGCAAATAAGCGGGCGACAAACCGCGCTGTAAATGTTGTGCGAGTTGTGTCGATTTGACTTTCATGCGTTATCTCGATTGAACTATTTAGTTTCTTTCGTTTCTTTCTTTTCTTTGTCGGCAGGAGGGGCGGTTTTTGGTTTTGTGCTGCCCATAATCGTTTGCCACATCGCTTTTTGTAAGCCGCCAATGGATTGCATTTGTTCAGGCAAGAACGGCTTCATCACGGTGAGTGGATCAAAGCCTGCTGTCCCCGCAGACATATTTTTGCGAATAATCTCCAGCATTTCACTTTGCAGGGGTTCTACATCAGGTAAACCAAAAAAGCTGCGTAATTCTTGAGGCGTTGCTTCGATGTCAAAAGTAATCTTCATGATGCTTTTATCCTTTTTGTAGGTAAAATGCGTTATCAATGATAATAACGCGGTAATAGATCGAAGATCGTGTGTCTGTTGTTTTAAGGACTGCATTTAATGCGCCTGTTTTTATTAGTTTACCGATTTATCGAAAACTTGTAACGCATTTATGTGGGGTTTGATGGATTTGTTACACCTGCTTGTCAAGAAGGAGTTCATAACATGCAATTGGCGGAAGAATTAGTACAATATTATCGATGGTTACGTCATTACGGTTTAAATGACTCGCACAGCGGCAATGCTTCGGTACGCGATGGGGAGGCGGTGTGGATCACTCCCACGGGGGCAAGTGCGGATATTTTGCAAGCCGCTGATTTAATTCGTTGTCAGTTATATGATGCACCACCTCAAGGCGCATCTTTAGACGCTGCTTTACATTTGAGTGTGTACCGCCAAAATCCTGAAGCCCAAGCGGTATTACACAGTCACGGGGCGCACAGCGTGGCAATGACTTTGTCGGGAGAGGATTTTATCCCTGTGGACTTTGAAGGCAATTATTATTTTCCAAAAGTGCCCGTGCTCACGGTGGATTATGCGAAATATTTACAAGACGCGCCCGCTAAAGTCGCTGCTTGTCTTGCCAATTATCCAATTTGTGTGGTGCGGGGTCACGGCGTTTATGCACAGGCTCGTTCTTTGAATCTTGCCTATAAATGGAGCTGTTCTTTAGAACTTTCTGCCAAAACGGCATGGCTGGCAAAATTGGCGGGGGCTGTGCCTTCGGTTTGAGCAGCTTCAAACCGCTATTAAATCAGCCTATCAATATCGGTTCTATAAGGCGTAGCCGCCATACATCTTTAATCTAACTTATTGTAAATAAAATAATTAGTATTTAAACTGTGTAACTCCTAAAGCTGCAAGCAAATAGCGTGCTGCCAATTTTCTAAAAAATTTCACACCTGTGAATGCGTATGTCCCTGTTGCGCTAAACCATGCAAACGCGCCCCATCGGCTTGCATCGCAGGTAAAGCGGTTTTTCCTTGTTGAACCCGCAATTTTTGCGCTGCCACTTCTTGACGTATCCAATCAAACCACGCTTCCAATCCCTCTTTGGTTTTTGCAGACAGCGAAAAAATCGGCGCAGGATTTGCCAGATTACGCACTTGTTGTGCGGCACGTTCCAAACTGAATTCTTCCAAATACGGCAATAAGTCCACTTTGCTTAGCAAAACCACGTCTGCGGCTCGAAACATTACAGGATATTTTGCAGGTTTATCATCACCTTCAGTGACAGAAAGCACGGTGACATTGCGATGATGTCCTAAATCAAAACTTGCAGGACAGACCAAATTGCCCACATTTTCAATAAACACAATATCCAAAGGCGCAAGGGCTAAATCATGTAAGGCATGATGCACTAAATGCGCATCCAAATGGCAAGCCGTTCCCGTGACAATTTGCACCGCAGGCACGCCGTGGGCGCGAATGCGTTCGGCATCATTTTCAGTTTCTAAATCGCCTTCAATCACCGCAAGACTGAATTCGGATTTTAAAGCTTGAATCGTGGCTTCTAATAACAGCGTTTTCCCAGAACCGGGCGAGGACATTAAATTAATCGCCAACACACCATATTCATCAAAATGCTCGCGGTTGTGTAAGGCCTGATGATCATTTTCAGAGAGCAGATTTTTTAAAACTTCGATTGTTGCCTTGCCCTCAGCGGTTTTCGCAAGTGCGCCATCGGCTTGGATAAGGTGTTCATTGCCTTTAGTAATATTACAACCACACGTATTACACATGACCTGCTCCTGATAAGTTTAGGCATTCAAGAAGTCCCTAAATCCCCTAAAGGGGACTTAAAAACAAATATTTTTAAATGTTTAGCCCCCTTTAGGGGGTTGGGGGCTTCTTTAAGCTTAAAAACTTTAAAAAAACTCGAAATGATAACCCTCCATGACACGTCCCCCTTCAATCACCGCGCCCATATCCACCAATTCTAAGCGTAAATGCACGCTCGCACCTGCGGCAAGTTCTGCATCAGGTTTTTGGGTGTGTAAATATTCACTGGGTTTGAAACGTCGCCGTGCCAAGGGTTGCGCCCCAACATTTTCAAAAGTTAATTGAAGATCAGGATAAGGCTGTGGAAAACTGGCCGTATTGACAAAGGTTGCATCGAATTGAATTGCATTTGGCAAAGTGGGATGTGGTCTAATAATGTGACGTTGCACTTTGAAGCTGCTCAGATTGCGAGTCGCTGGCAAGGTACATTCCAACCATTCACAGCTACTTATCAAAATGGGACGAATATCAGGATGTTGCAAAGCCCAATCCCGTTGCGCCCACCAAATATATTGTCCTGCCAGCACCCCAATGCCGATAAACACCAACAACATCCAAAAAATTAGCCCTAATAAACTGCGTTTCTGATGTTCATCTTGTTCAAATAAATCAGGAATATCCTCGTCATCATATTCGTGTTCTTCATCGTCCAACCCGGAAGCGGTTTCTTTATCTAAAGAAAGCTCTGAATTGTCCAAAGACTTTTCTAAACTTTGTTGTAATTGAGTCGTCTTTTGAACTGTGGGCAGTTTGAAATCTGCTGGGACATTGGATAAATGTTCCAAGGCGTTAAACACTTGAGCACAATGGCTACAACGCACTAATCCTTGTGCGGCTTGGCATTGTTGCGGGGTAATCCTAAAGATGGTTTCGCAATGGGGGCATTGGGTTTGCATTTCAAATCCTCAACTTAGGCAGCTGTGCGCTGTGCCACAATGCGCATCCATTGGTCGCGGCTGCTAATTTCAATCATCGTAAAATAGGGTTTATAAGCCTCACACACCATGTCCGTTTGCTCTTGCAAAATCCCAGAAAGCACAATCGGTGCGCCTGCTTTCAAATATTTGGCAAACAAGGGGGCAAGTTCAATCAATGGCAGGGCTAAAATATTGGCGAGCATGCCATCTGCAAGAAAATCTTCGGGTAAATCTTTAGGCATTCCCAAAGTCAAAGCGGCATCAACCGCATTATTTTTGGCATTGTCTAAACTGGCGATTAAAGCTTGCGGATCATTATCAATCCCGAGCACGCTTGCCGCGCCCAATTTCAATGCTGCAATCGCTAAAATCCCAGAACCGCAACCGTAATCAATTAAATGTTTACCCGCTAAATCCGTTTGTTGGTCTAACCATTCCAAACATAAAGCGGTGGTGGGATGTGTGCCCGTTCCGAAAGCTAAACCGGGGTCTAGCATGATATTAATCGCATCAGGATCGGGCGGAGTTTCCCAACTTGGACAAATCCACAGGCGTTTCCCAAAGGCAATTGGATGATAATCTTCCATCCAGACCCGTGTCCATTCTTGGTCTTCCACCCATTCCATTATGTATAAGGGCAAGGGTTCGGGATCAAGCATTGCGGTTAATTCATTGAGCACAGTGGCTTCTTCAGCGGTGTCCATAAATAAGCCAATCACCCGCGTTTTGCCCCACAATGGCGTAGTATTTAACGCGGGTTCATACACGGGTTCATCGGCAGCATCTTGATAAGTGACGGCAACTGCGCCGATTTCGCTGAGTGCGTCTGACAGTGTTTCCGCACGGCTTGCGTCTGTTTCAATACTAATTTGTAACCAAGGCATAAGGGCATCTGGAATGTTTGAAAATGATGCGAAATTATACACAGTTATCTTTCAGATGGGATCGATTTAGCGGGGGGGCAAGTGGGGCAAATTGTAGGAGATAAAACTTACAATATTAGGAGTTATGCAGTTGAAATACTAATCCTTTTGGTAGTGCGAGGGCGTGTTATCAATTAAGTCTTAACAGGCTGTAGCCTGTATGCAAGGTAGTGGAATGCGGAAGATTTGAATCTTAACTGAAGCCCCCAACCCCCTGAAGGTGGCTAAACCTAAAAGATTTTGTCTTTAAAGTCCCCTTTAGGGGATTTAGGGGCTGGTTTTAAAAACCTAGCAGGTCTCATGCTCGATTTAAGCCTTATTCTCTCTTGAACTATGCTTAACTTAACCTGAGTTCGGGATAAGAAAGAGTAGAAAATTGAGTCGTAGGGTGGAATAGCGTAGCGTATTCCACCAAGAAAGGTGATAACGCTAGACATGACGCAGTTGAATCGATAAGAGCTTCATTGTACGGCAGAAGCTTGTAAAATCCTTGCCGCTGGAGCGACGAGGTAGGCATTCCAACGCTGGAGCGTTGGAACGAGACAACTATCACGCTTCACG
>JACCEE010683994.1_pt1 | contig 12977 bp, 7 predicted proteins | sample 7449931 | NCBI WGS metagenome assembly JACCEE01 (sample SAMN15323457, study PRJNA562643) | freshwater metagenome | isolation source: river surface water | place: USA:Blue River Watershed | collected 2017-08-19 | reverse complement strand
CCTCGAATTATTGTTAGATTTCCATTCATCTGTTTGGCAATATCATGTTCAACTCTTTTTGTTGCAGTTGCGGTTGTTGCCAATATTGGAAACCCTTTAGGGAGTTGGTTTACAAGATTTATAATACGTTTGAATGCTGGTCTGAAATCGTGTCCCCATACTGAAATACAATGTGCCTCATCAATGACAATCATTGAAAGATTTAAGTGTCGTGTAGCCTCGAGCCAGTTTGAGTTTTCTTGCCTTTCTGGAGCTATGTAGAGGATTTTGATTCTATTTTTTTTCGCCTCTACTAAGATCTGATCGTTTTCCTCCTCTGATTGTTCGCTGTTGAGGCATTTTGCTGCAATTCCAAGTGAGTTTAATTTATTCACTTGGTCGCGCATCAATGCAATTAATGGTGAGAAAATAACGGTTATTCCCTGAAAGAGAATTGCAGGAAATTGAAAACAGAGCGATTTTCCAAAACCCGTTTTTTCAATTAAAAGAATTCTTTCCCCTTTTATGATTTTCTCAATTGTGATCCATTGTTCATCATAGAAACTGGTCAATTTAAAAGTCTCTTTAAGCAACTTTTCTGCATCCTGCCTGGTCATAATCTTTCTTTCTTAATACATGACGAAAATTAGTCTAATGAAAACCTGTAAATTAGAGCAAGAAAAATCTAGAAATGATGTTGATTTCCTTCTAAACTAAAAGAATAATTCCACTCATTCTTCTAATGAAGAAAACCAACTTCACGAGTAAAATTACTGCATTGTTTCCAATACCAAATAACCATTTATTCAAAAATCAAACTTTTACGGATTTTAGTCTATCTCTATGTTCAAATTCTTTCAATATTAAATGCCAACAATTGGTTTCCGGATTTTCTAAACAATTGATTTAGTGCTTATTATGATTTTCAACGCCTCTTTCTGTAACCCATTGACTTTATGAAGCTTACAAGTACCTCTCCCTTTCCTCTCCATATCCTCTCCATTGATGGTACATTCAATTCTTACCCAGTATAGATTTTTAAAGATTATTAGCTATATGTTGTAGATATCGTGGTTGCACACTGTTTCCAATCCCTTTGCTAACTTGGAAAACTATTTGAACTGTGACACTCTCATTCAGATCTCAATATGCTCTCAATCCTCTCTATATTTATCCGTTTGTTACATGGAGAACCACTGGAGAGGTACTGGAGAGGTTAAGTAATTAGGAGTTTAAGGATATGAATTGCAATGGTGGATGTTGGCTGTAGATTTCTAATTCAAGATTCAAGAATTCAACGGATTAGTTGGTGGATGAGACATTCAAGATTTCTAACTCTTTATCCTCATAGAAAACCTCAGATCCAGCTTCAAAATCGATCCAAATATCTATTTTACCATTTTGGGGATCAAAGTTAACCTCTTGTATAAACCATGGCTTCTCCACCATGAGTGCCTTCGCAAACAATTCCTTTTGACTGAACATCCTTTGTCTTTTTACATTTACATTTAATTTTACCCATTCAATTTGACAAAGAACCAACAAAATAGAGAATACCAAAATGAACAATAGCGAAATCCTGATCTATCAAAATTCCGAAGGTAACATTAAAATAGATGTTCGTTTGGAGGAAGAAAGCGTTTGGCTTACGCAGGCTCAACTGTGTGAACTTTTTCAGAAATCGAAAGCCACTATTAGCGAGCATATAATGAATGTGTTTGAAGAAGGTGAGTTAGATGCGTCGGCAACTGTTCGGAATTTCCGAACAGTTCAAATCGAAGGTAAACGTGAAGTTGAAAGAGCAATTGACTACTACAATCTTGACGTTATTATCTCAGTTGGCTACCGTGTAAAATCACCACAAGGAACACAATTCCGCATCTGGGCTACTCAACGGTTGAAAGAATATATCATTAAAGGATTTGCGTTGAATGATGACCGTTTCAAGGCAGGCAGTTCGATGAACTATTTCAACGAATTGCAGGAACGCATTCGTGAGATTCGTATTTCGGAACGGTTCTTCTACCAGAAAATAAAAGACATATACACCACCAGCATTGATTACGATGCAAAAGACGAACGAACCATTGAATTTTTCAAGGTGGTACAAAACAAATTGCTCTGGGCTATTAGCCAGCAAACGGCAGCCGAATTGGTCTATCGCAGAGTGGATGCTTCGTTACCTTTAATGGGTATGCAGTCGTTAGACAAAAAAGGTACATTGGCGATAAATAAAACGGATATCAGCATTGCCAAAAACTACTTAAAGGAAGATGAAATAAAGTTGCTGGGCTTGTTGGTTGAACAGTATTTGGCTTTTGCCGAAACAATGGCACAACAGCACACACCCATGTATATGAAAGATTGGATTCAACGGTTGGATGTAATTCTTCAATTAAATGGTCGGGAATTGCTCACCCATGCAGGAAAAATCAGCCACGACAGAGCGTTGAAAAAATCGAATGAGGAATATGAGAAATACAAGATAGCTCAGCAAGCGATAGAAAAGGAGCAAAGTTTAAAAGAAATTGAAGAGGATATCAAAAAATTGAAGAAGTAAGTAATTGCCTCAATTGGCTCACAATTGCCTCAATCGCTAAATGCTGAAAGCCTGCAAAACGGGTAATATTGAGTCCGATAAATTAGGGTTACTGCCGTTAAACGACCAATATTGCTGTTAAATTGCTGATAAACGACCGAAGCAGCTGATAAACGGTCGGAAATCACTGGAATTAGCAGTTAAATTAAAACAATGTATACAATTCAAATACAGTAAGAAATGTAGAAACGTAAATTCACACATAAATTCAGTAAGCTATGCAGAAAACAGATAATCAATAAAAGACTTAATTTTGGCGTTATAGCTGGAACCGAAGACTCTAATAAAGTCTATCAGTTCTTCTATGATAAAGTATTGAAAGAGAATCATTGTGTAAGAGTGAATTGCCAAAATCTCAGTCGCTGTTATGATATCAAGATCAATATATTCGCTGTTTGTTAGTGTCCTTTTACTGCATTTATCTGCCTCTTCGCAATCGATAATAGAGGGTCGGATTGTGGATAAAGCGAATAAGCCAGTTACGGAGGCCTCTGTAATGTTATTAACTACTGCAGATAGTTCAGTGGTGGCCTATAATTTTACCAATCAGAACGGGGAGTTCAGTATTAATACCGATAAGTTAAAGGCACCTGAGCTGCTTATTATGGTTTATGGGTTTAATATTAAACGTCAAACAAAGAAAATATCGAATCACAGTCAAAAAGTGAATTTTGTTGTAAGTGAAGAGGCAATTGAACTCAAAGAGTTTGCAGTTAAATCACAAAAGATTTGGGGTTCACGCGATACGATTAATTATATTGTGGATGCGTTTAGAGACTCATCAGATATTGTAATTGCTGATGTGTTGCGAAAGATGCCGGGGATTGAGGTGAAAGAGAGTGGACAGATTGAATACAGGGGTAAGGCAATCAGTAAGTTCTATATCGAGAATATGGATATGCTTCAGGGGCGATACAGTATAGCTACAAACAATATTTCGGCATCTGATATCGCAACTGTTCAGGTGTTAGAGAATCATCAACCCATTAAGGCGCTTCAGGATATGGCGTTCTCAGATGATCCGGCATTAAACTTAAAGCTAAAACCAGATGCAAAAGGTATTTTTTCTTGTATGGCCGATCTGGGTGCCGGGTTTAATGATAATTTTTTATGGAATGGGTCTGTTACGGGGATGTTTTTTAGTAAGCTTCATCAACATCTTTCTGCTATAAAAACTAATAACATCGGAGTAGATCTGGCTCAGGAACTTCAGTCGTTTTATGGTGAGGAGGATCAGCTATCCAATAGTATCTCATCTGTTATGCAACCTGTTCCTCCACGGATTAGCAAAGAAAGGTATTTGTTTAATCAAGCATTTGGGGGTACTATCAATAATCTGGTTAAGGCTAAAAATGAGGCAGAAATTACCCTGAATTTTAGTGGTTCGCATGATATAGAGACTAGAAAGAGTTATGATCAAACCTGGTATTATTTTCCGGGTAATGATACTATATCAATCTCAGAGCAGATGGAATCGCGTTTAAGTAGTTATGCCTATGATGGAAGTGTGGGGTATAGATTAAATGGCGATCAAAATTTTATCAATAGCCGGCTTTCGTTTTCTGGTAACCGGATTGAGAACACCGGGGTGATCTTTAATAAAGAACAGATTAACCAACGAGGTGAAAATGATCCATATAAGGTCTCATGCCTTTTAAGTTGGATTCGGAGAGGGAGTAATGAAAACAGGTTTGGAACTGAGTTTAATTCTAGCTCATTTTATCAATCATTGCCTTATAATCTCGAGGTTTCCCCTGGTATGTTTGCAAATACGTTGAATGATAGCACCCCTTTTCAATCCGTAAGCCAGAATGTAGCTTTAAAGGATTTTAAGACTCAAAATAGTCTACGATTTCTCTCATCGGCTGTTTGGGGTTCGTTTCGGATTCATCCATCCTTGCATTTCTCGATGGAGCATCAATCGCTCAATACACAAATGAACAAGTCGCTTGAAGGCGACATCTCTCCAGATATTCAAGGTGACTCATTGCGAAACGATGTCACATGGATGCAATTAAAGGCTGGAGTATCCTTGACTCTTACCTATCAAAGTCGAAACTTTAGGTTTGAGTTGTTTACCCCGTTGCAGTATCAGTCAATTTCACTTGATGATAGGCCTAAAAACACTGAAGCTGATCAGTATAAGATGACTTTTCAGCCTCAGGCAAAGGTGAGTTATGCAATTGGTGCTCACTGGCAAGTTAATGGTTCGTGGTTTATGTATAATTATAATCCAACGCTTAGCAATCTTTATTCCGGTTATGTTTTGCAGAATTACCGAACGATGAGCCATTATGACAACAGACTATATGATTCTTATGGGCAGCAGGGTGCATTAACCTTATCTTATAAAGATATAATTCGGTTTTTCTTTACAAATCTCGAAATAAGATATAGCCGATATCTCAATGAGGTGATGTATGCCCAATCTTTTGAAGGGTCCCTGATGAAGATATCTTCAGTTGATTTAGAAAATAGGGGCAATTATCTGTCAACTACTGCAAGGTTAAGCAAAGGGTTCGATTGGAAGAAGTTATCTGTTAACATGGAAGCCTCGTGGGGTAAAGGGGTGACCCCTCAACTGCGTCAAAATAACCTTATTAATTATAGAAACCAAGGAGTTAATGGAAATATAACGCTGTCATTGGCTTTTACTGAACAATTACAATTTGCTAATAAAAGCAGTTGGAGCAGTGTAAGTGGTCGGATTGATGATGATGAGAAATTGGAGCCAATAAATAGCTTTATTGATGCTGCCTCGGTAAATTATACTTTTCCTAATGGTATTGTTTTTAGTCTGGGGATGGAGTATTATGATACGCATATTGGAGGCAAGAAGCAAAGCTTTTATTTGGTAGATTCTGGTGTTTCATATACGTGGAAAAGAGTTCGAGTTGCAGTCGACTATAGTAATATACTGAATACGAAAAACTATGTTTATGCTTATTTTGATAACCTCAGTAGCTATTACTCAGAGTATAGAATAAGACCATCATCTATTCTGCTTAGTGCACGATTTAAGATTTATTAGAATTGTCTGTAAATAAATGATCTAAATGATATGAAATATTCACAATTTATAATGAGGGGTTTTATTTTCGTTAGCCTTGTTTTGATCAGTTCAGGCTCTTTTGGTCAAATACAAAGACTTCGATATAATGACGAATTTACTACCTATGATACGGCAAGATATGAGATTACCTATAAGGTTAAAAAGGTAGTTGATCCATCGAAGCTAGATGATGTTGTAGTTGATATACAAAAACTTCAGATTGGAAAGAGGATGTCAAAGACCTTTAGCTATCTTCAATTTCAGAATGACTCATTATGCACAATTTTAGAAAATGGAGATAGCGATTTTCCATCTCCTCCGGTAGGTGCCGATAATAGAGAGATTTTCAAGGATTTTCGAACTGGTGAATTAAGAATTAGAGAACGGGTTGATGGGACTCAGTTTTGTTATGAGGAGAATAAGCCTGAGTTTAATTGGGTGATACAAAACAGGCATAAAGTGATTGCGTCCTATCCTTGCCAGTGTGCCTCGGTTACGTTTAGAGGTCGTCAATATGAGGTGTGGTTTACCCCAGCGATACCGGTAAGTGCTGGTCCGTTTAAGTTCGGTGGGCTACCAGGGTTAATTCTCGAAGTACAAGATTCAAAACATCATTACAATTTCACTTGTATCGGGCTTAAAAAAATGACTACGCTCTTTCCAATTAAATCTCAAAATTTCCCTTGTACCACAACCACTAGAGAGGCATTAAGCAAGTTTCAGATTAAAAGACATAGTAATCCCACTCAGTATTATAATTCTATGGGCGTCACCTATGCCACAAAGAAAGATGGTAAAGTAGTTATAAATCCTAAGAATCTCAGTTGGCCTTATAATCCGATTGAACTTGAGTAAGATTTTTGAATTGAATTATTAGAAAAGGATGCAAATACTGGTAATCTCTCATTATGGAGAAAAGAAATTGATGTTGGTAGCTTTCTATCCAAACGTGATTAAATAGAAGGCTCTTCAGAAAATTAAAAAAATAAAATTCAGCTAAAAGCCCCCTGCGCAATCTGGATTTATATATCTTTGAAACGTATAATCAATCAGCAAAAACAACCAATAGAATGAGTCGCCATATACTTACTTTTCTCTTGTTATTCATAGTTAGTACGCTTTCGGCCCAAACCATACAGGAATCAGAAATCACCTACGTAAATGGCTTCGCAAAAAAGATAGCAGGCAGTGATTTCAACTATCACTCCTCCATCTCGATTGCTAGAGATTGCCTTCTTGCAAGAGCCACCGATGGGACCTCCTCAGTAGAGTGGCAGTCGTCACCTATACCCTTAAAACCTTTAACCGACAAGGTCTGCTTTGCCTGGTTAGCTGCCATTGGTTCATCTCCTGGTGTAGCGGCTTTCGATGTAGAGGTTCAAGGGGTCAAACGTTTCACATTCTATACCGATGGAAAAGACCACTGGTCTATCAAAGATAACAAGGGTGCCTCGTTGAGGTTCAAAAAGGATATGATCGACCAATATGGAGATCGATTTGGATTTATGTTTCTCACCCTCCCAACCTCTGAACTAAACCCCGGACAACCTATTACCATCAAGGTTACCGGAAGAAAAGAGAATAAAAGCTCCTGGTATATTGTCTATGTACTACCTCTAAACGACGGACTGAACTTCAAGGCTCTTCCGGCACTGACTGAGACGGATCATGGAGAGCAGCAACTAGCTATTGCCGGTATTATGCACTATGGAAAAGATAATAAGGTGAAAGTTTTTGTGAATGATAAATTTGTGGTCGAAGATTCACTCCATTTTGGATATAATTATATCAAGATCGCCCTTCCGCCAGTCACCTTGGAGACCAAAGAGTCTTATCGAATTGAGACCGGAGAGAAGACCTGGGAAGGCGAATTATTGCGTAAACCGGTAAAACGATGGCAGGTTGACTTCATTCAACATTCCCACACAGATATCGGATACACTCGTCCGCAGGGAGAGATCTTAGCTGAGCATTTAAGATATATTGACTACGCATTAGATTACTGTGATCTTACCGATGATATGCCGGAAGAGTCGAAGTTTCGATGGACATGTGAGACTTCATGGGCTGTAGATGAGTATGTCAGGACGCGGCCATTTTCGCAGATAGAGCGCTTAAAGAAGAGGGTAAAAGAGGGTCGGATTGCCCTTACAGGAATGTATCTAAACTATGATGAGCTACCCAATGAATGGTTATTATCGGCGTCGTTGGATGCAGTAGCAACCATACGGGAGGAGGGGCTGAAGGTTGAATCGGCGATGCAGAATGATGTCAATGGCATTGGATGGGTTTTGGCCGATCTATTTCCTCAGTTAGGGATAAAATACCTCAACATGGGAACACATGGACATCGAGCCTTAATCTGCTTTGATAAACCTACCCTGTTCTGGTGGGAGTCGCCCTCCGGTAACCGGGTTCTCACCTTTCGGGCAGAGCATTACATGACCGGAAACACGCTCTTTAAAATCCATGGATCCGACTTCAACATCTTTGAAGAGGAGTTGCTTTCTTATCTTACCAAATTAGAAGAGAAAGGCTATCCTTACGATCTTATCGCCATACAACACTCCGGATATCAAACAGACAATGCTCCTCCTTCAACATTGGCTTCGGAGATGATCGCCCAATGGAATAAGAAATATAGCTGGCCAAAGCTGTGTACCTCGACATTAGATGGATTCTTTAGTACGATGGAAGAGAAATATCAAGATGAGATCCCTGTAATAAAAGGGGCATGGCCAGACTGGTGGACCGATGGATTTGGAGCATCGACGAGGGAGGTTGAAGCCATCAGAGAAGCACAGCAGGATTTGGCCTCTGTACAAGCGCTCTTCGCCATGAGCTCTTTTGATAGAACCATTTTCCCGGAGGCGTTAGAATACAGAAGACAGGAGGCCATCAAGGCCATGCTCTTCTATGTAGAACACACTTTAGGTTATCATGCCAGTGTTAGAGAGCCGTGGAACATAAACACAATGGAGCAAAGAGCCATTAAAGAATCATATGCTTGGGAAGCCAAACGACGGGTAAATAGTCTTAAAGAGGAGGCATTGGGTTATCTGCAATCGAAATTTAGTAAAGCAATCTACCCTTCCATCTATGTCTTCAACACCCAATGTACAAGGTTAAATACCATGACCAAGGTCTATATCGACCATCAGATCATCCCCAAAAACCAACCTTTTGTCATTATAGACAATCAGGACAATCAGATGGAGGTTCACTTAGAAGAGTCTTTCCCCGATGGTGATGTCTGGAGCATCTATTGTCACGATCTTCCCCCCTTTGGTTACAAGAAGTTAGATATCTATCCTCAAACAATACATACCTTAACTGATAATAAGCCAGAAGCAAACGTTGACCTAACTAATCCTATGAAGAATGAGTATTATCGCATCACATTTAATCTTAAACGAGGAACCATCAGCCAGATCTATGATTATGAACTTAAGCGAAATCTTTTGGATGACACCAGTCGATGGCAGTTTGGCGAGGTGATTCATGAAGAATTAGGAAACCGAGAGCAGCTGGAGATGTTTCATCTTACGGATTATAGGCGAAGTACTCCAGATTCCGTCTGGCTTGACAGAACAGAGTCAGGTGAGATATGGGATGCTGTGGTGTTCAAAGCAAAGACACCACTCTGTATGGAGGGGAGTCTACTTGAGATAGAATATAGGCTATTTCATCCTGAAAAGCGGATAGATGTCATCTATCGACTAAACAAAAAATCGGTCACCGCCCCAGAAGGAGTCTATATAGCCTTTCCTTTCGAGAGCAAAGAGGGTCAAATCGCCCTTGATGTAGCCGGGGGAGAGATGATAGCTGGGCGAGATCAGATTGTTGGATCCGCAAACGATTGGAACACGATGCAACGTTATGTCAGAGTATTCAATGCTCAAGATCAGATTATGCTAAGTTCTCCAGGAGCCCCCCTGATTCAGGCCGGAGGTATCAATACCGGCCGATTTCAAGCAGATGCCAGACCGGCCACCACTCATATTTATGGATGGCCCATGAATAATTACTGGACTACTAACTTTAATGCAGAGCAACGAGGGAGTATGAAGTTCTCCTACTCGTTTAGTTCAGGAAGAAACAGTCGAACAGATGCGATAGTCTGGGGCAATAAAGTATGTAATACTCCACCAGCGCGTGTCATACCCGGGGGAGGCGACCTACCCAATGATTTAGAAGATATGAATGAGCAATCATGGATCACCGGTTGGCCAGAAAACATTACCTTAGTCTCAGCAATGACTAATACAATGGGAGATGTTGTCTTAATTCAGGTACGAGAAACAGAAGGCCTAACTACCCAACTTGAGCTATCAAACGAAGATGGAAACCATTATAGAATCACCCCTGCCGATGCTGTTGGGAATCCGCTTCCAAAAGGAGATAAAACAATTAAGCCGTTTGAAAACAGATTCTTCCTCTTGAGGTAGGTCACACACCCAATACGTTTCATCTGTGTTGATTGATTGAAATAGGCTCATTTAAACAACGAACTCACCCTCTATAATTACAATTGTATGAAACAAAATTGGTACAAATACTTACTTGTTGGTCTTATAGCCCCGATGATTCTTAGTTGTCAAAACACCACAAAAATTAACAAAAAGGAGCATTATGAATCTTATGATAAAATAATCACCAGATACATTCGTGATGCAATTAATAATGGCGAAAACAGAGAGTACTCAGCCATGTTCAATGATCTCTTAATTGCAGATGCTTTAATAGAGACCATGCCATACAGAAGAAAAGAGTTAAAGAGAACCATCACCAAACAATTCAATGGACAAACTATTGACTCCATATTGTACAGTTATGTAAAAAGACTGAAGATCGAAGTCACAGATACCATTCATACAGAGAAGACCATCTTTCTCAAGTTGAGATTAACCAGCGATGATAAGCCTATTGAACACCTTAATTATAGATATCAGATAGGTGATAGCTTATCGAAAGTCACCAGAGCCAACCAAGGCATAGGATTCATTCAGATCGACAAAAAGGGTTTCCAAAACGCACTGAAGACAACCCAACCTCTTTACCTAGAGGTTGGCTGTTTCAACCAAATGAACCTGCTTATACATCAAGAGCTTCTAGGGCCTCGCTACATTGGCTTTAAGCCGTTAGAGAGGTTTGTCGAACAAACTGATTCAAGATATCGCTTTAAAGTGGTAGTTGAGCCATTATCCGACAGAAACTCCTTAAGCAAGATCATAGACACCATAAACACATACAACGAAAAAGACTCCTCCTATTGCCGAATAAACAAACCAAAGCATTACTATAACACTATAGAAACTCTTTTTCAGAGTTCAAAAAATATTAATCAACCCTTATTAGAATCCTCGCTTTTTACACCTGAAGGTTATCTACGAACCCAAAAACTAATGGGAGATAATGTTTGGGTTATCCTCAAAGCAGATCCCTTTGAGACCTACCAAATTGAAAAAGACATCATCAGTAGAGGCCATTTTATTGCCGTAACAGGGAAGAAAAACCAATATCCCGGAGTGGAAGAGTTGGTATTCCATTTCAATGAATCAGGGAAGATAGATGATGTCACCTATGGAATGAGCTATTCTTCCTTAATAACCGGCACTAATTTTAAACAACCAAAGCTACGGGTTTTACAGCTTTATCGCTTTCTGGATGATTATTATACCTCCTATTATACCAGAAATTTCGAACTCCTTCAAAGTGTCTTTAACCCACAACATCTGGTAGTCGGATGTAATAATAAGAATGACAAGAGCAATAGCATAGACGAATTAGCCATAGTCAAATACGACAAAGTAATGATCATGGACTGGCTTAATGGTATTGAAAACTGCTCAAAAAACCCTAATAATGTATTGCTAGAAATCCATAACGTTAAAATCCAAAAAAAACATCTACAAGAAATCTATGGAATAAACTTCACACAAACACTATTTAGTGATTGTAGTCCGGAGAAGACCATTATCTTTCTACTTATAGGAGAAGACCAGAATAACGACCCGAAGATTTTTGTTACAGCTATCCAACATCAACCCGACAAAGACGGAAATACCTTCTCACTAAGTGACTTCAATTCCAATTAAATGCCTACTTAAGTGAAGACTATACTCAGGATTATTTATACTCCTTCTTAGCTGCCATCAGGGAAGCCACAATACTCACCAGGAGGATCGTTGCGATAACCCCAAGAGAGACGAATGGGTTAAATTTATAGAGGTCTGATATCAGCATTTTTACGCCTACGAAAACTAAGATAGCAGAGAGGCCATAGTGGAGGTAAGTAAAATACTTCAGGCTTCCGGCAAGAGCGAAATAGAGCGACCGTAACCCTAGTATGGCAAAGACATTAGAGGTATAGACAATAAAAGGGTCATTAGTCACAGCCAGGATAGCAGGTATTGAGTCAACTGCGAAGATAAGGTCTGTTGTTTCAACCAGAAGAAGGACAATAAAAAGAGGGGTCGCATGTAATCTACCACTGATTCTCACCCAAAAATTATCCCCCGAGTAATCAGAATGGATCGGAATAAAACGCTTAAAGAAATTAATAACTGGGTTATTCTGAGTATCGATCTTAGTTCCTTTATCACGAGCGATTTTGTATCCGGTATAGACAAGAAAAGCGCCAAAAAGATAGATGATCCAATGGAATTTTTCAATTAGAGCCACGCCAGCAAAGATAAAAATGGCTCTAAAAATAAGTGCTCCGGTAATACCCCAGAACAAAACCCGGTGCTGGTATTTAGCTGGCACCTGAAATGAGGTAAAGATCAGGACAAACACAAAGATATTATCAACAGATAAAGACTTTTCAATGATATAACCGGTAAGAAACTCGATAGCTCTTACCTTACCAAAATAGTACCAGACTCCAACATTAAATATTAAAGCAAGTCCGATCCAAATGGTACTCCATGTCATCGCCTCCTTAAATGAGACCTCATGCGCTTTGCGATGAAAGACTCCAAGATCAAGTGCCAACATAAGCAGCACAAAGAGGTTAAACCCTACCCAAAGCAAAACATTATTATCCATTGTTGAGAAAATATTTAGAACCAACAACGCTGAGAAGATCGTTTTTGTTCGATACCACAACAAAATTGATACTTTAATTACTCATGTTCTGGTTTCATCTCGATTCTGGCATTTTCGCCTTTTTCAATGTAAGGGTAAAAGTGCTTCCTGTGCCCACTTGGGAGGTCACTGAAATACTCCCTCCCTGCTTTTCCGCAAACTCCTTACACAAGATAAGGCCTAGACCTGTGCTAGGCTCTTGTTCTGTTCCTTTTCTTCTAAACTGACTATTTAGAGAAAAAAGGTCAGCGATATTCT
>JACCEE011747860.1_pt1 | contig 12982 bp, 12 predicted proteins | sample 7449931 | NCBI WGS metagenome assembly JACCEE01 (sample SAMN15323457, study PRJNA562643) | freshwater metagenome | isolation source: river surface water | place: USA:Blue River Watershed | collected 2017-08-19 | reverse complement strand
TTATTAGGTATTGGCCCATTCCCCACCGAAGCACAGGTTGATGCGGACATGATCAATGCGGGTAAGCAAACGGTGACCACCTTGCCTGGCTCGGCGATATTTTCATCGGCTGATTCCTTTGGGATGATTCGAGGTGGCAAGATCAATATCGCCATTCTGGGCGCAATGCAGGTCAGTGAGCATGGTGATCTTGCGAACTGGATGATCCCTGGAAAGATGGTAAAGGGCATGGGCGGCGCCATGGATTTAGTCGCAGGTGTAAAGCATGTGGTAGTTTTGATGGAACACGTTGCCAAGAAAAAAGACGGCAGCGAAGAGATCAAAATTTTGCCCAAATGCACTTTGCCATTAACTGGACTTGGTGTGATTAATCGCATCATCACCGATTTAGGAGTACTTGATATTACCCCCAAGGGCTTGAAGCTAGTTGAGCTAGCGCCTGGCGTTACCAAAGAAGAGATTGTGGCAAAAACTGGTGCGCCAATCGATCTTAGTGCGGTGCATTGAACGCCGAACACTTACATGCGCATAAACGTGGGGATGCTGAGCATACCCACGCAGTAATTGGACGTGCCCAGCGTTGGCTGTGGATTGCTTTATTTCTGACACTCGGCTTCTCGGCTGTTGAGTTGGTAGCAGGTTTGTGGTCAAGCTCTTTGGCCTTGATCTCTGATGCTGGGCATATGGTGACCGATGCGGCTGCTCTTGGGCTGGCTTTGTTGGCTCAGTACATTGCCAAACGCCCACCCTCAGCAAAACATTCGTTTGGCTTTGGTCGTGCCGAGGCACTGGCTGCTTTTGTGAACTGTATGGTGATGTTAGGCCTTGTGGTCTGGATCATTGTCGAGGCAATCAGCCGCATTCAGGACCCGCATCCAGTAGCAGGCGCAACGGTGACCATAGTGGCCGCCATTGGCTTGTGCGTCAACTTGCTGGTAGCTTGGGTGCTATCGCGTGATAAAAAAAGTGTGAACACGCGGGCTGCTCTCATTCATGTGATGGGCGATCTTCTCGGATCAATTGCTGCACTGGTATCCGGAGTGGTGATTCAGATGAGTGGTTGGATGCAAATTGATCCATTGCTCTCTATTTTTGTCTCTCTGCTCATTTTGAAGTCCACGCTATCTATCCTCAAAGAGTCCTATCACTTTCTAATGGAGGGTGTGCCTCTACATATTGATTATGTGAAGGTTGGTCAAGATCTCATGGCAATTGACGGCGTTGTGACCGTTCACGATTTGCATGTTTGGGAGATGAGTCCAGGTCATCCCGCTTTAATTGGTCATGTTGAAGTAAAGCAAATGAAGCAATGGCCACGTATCTTAGAAAAAATATCAGCCATGTTGCGCGAGATACATGGTATCGATCACATTACCTTGCAGCCGGAAGAGGCGGGTAAGCAGGAGTTAGAGCCAGTCCCTGTAAATGTGGAGAAAGCACGTCATACGGCATTGTTGACTAAAGAGCATCATGGTCACACGGAGTATGTGTCATGCACCAGCCCTGCGGGCCCTCATCGCATGGCATACCATGCTTGGGGCGATCCACGTAATCCCAGCATTTTGTATTGCGTTCATGGCTTATCGCGACGCGGTAGTGATTTCAGGGTAATGGCAGAAGCCTTGTGTGATCGTTATTACGTTGTATGTCCCGATATTGTTGGGCGTGGAGATTCTGACTATTTAGCAAACCCCATGTTCTATGCGGTACCGCAATATGTGAGTGATATGGTTAATTTGACCCAGCAATTGGGTGCGGGGCAAGTGAACTGGTTTGGGACCTCGATGGGTGGATTAATTGGCATGGTGTATGCCGCAATGCCTGGAAATCCAGTAAGGCGCTTGCTCCTGAATGATGTCGGCCCTCGAATTGAAGCGGCCGCACTCATTCGTTTGGCCAGTTATGTAGGTAAGCCCTTTTCCTATGGTGACCGTCAGGAAGCATTGCAAAAGCTGAATACGATATGCGCGCCATTTGGTATGCATACCGATAGTGAGTGGGAATTGCTCAATGGTCCAATGCTTGTCCAAAAAAATGAGCAATGGATTTTGCATTACGATCCCGCAATTTCAGTGCCGTTTGCCTCGGTAACGCCAGCAATTGCCAAAGCAGGCGAATTAGCCATGTGGCAAAGCTTTCAGAACATTACTTGCCCGATATTAATTGTGCGTGGTGCTGACTCTGATTTGTTATCCCGACAAACGGTGGCCGAGATGTGCGAGCTTAATCCCCATGCCACTAGCATTGAAATTGCCGATACCGGACATGCCCCTGCGTTTATCAAGGCTGAACAGATTGACATTGCTCGCCAGTTCTTCCTATAGTTCTAGAAGGTATTGCTAACTTTTCGTAACGTGACTTCTTCAGATCGCTCATCCAAAGCCGCCGGTACAAGTTCTCTAAACAAGGGCAATGATCCCTGGTTTGGTGAAGGGATGGAGCAACATGCCTTAGGGGTGGCTGCGATCTTACAAACTCTGCGTTTGGATGAGGCGACACTTAAAGCCGCAGACCATTTGCACAGCACGCTTGGCAAAGATGCCTTAATGAAACACGTGGGCCAAGAGGCGGCCAATCTACTGATTGGATATCGTGGTTTGCGACAAGCGCAAGCCAAGCTCATGAAGCATGATGGCGTCACCAATGTTGCCGGGCAAGAGGAGATCTTGCGCAAAATGTTGCTAGCATTTGGCAATGATTTGCGCGTGGTTCTGATTTATCTTGCATCGCGTCTACAAACGCTTCGTTGGATTGCCAAAAATCGTTTGCCCGCATCACCTGCTTGGGCTCAAGAGATCTTGGATATTGATGCTAGCTTAGCTAATCGCTTGGGTATTTGGCAAATGAAATGGGAGATGGAGGATTTGGCCTTTCGGGTTCTGACCCCTGCCACCTATAAAGAGATCGCTGGATTGCTGGATTCAAAACGGGTGGAGCGCGAACAATTTATTGTGGACGTGATTGCGCGTCTGAATCAAGAACTTCAGGCTGCACAGATTCATGCGGATGTACAAGGAAGGCCCAAACATATTTATAGCATTTGGAAGAAGATGCAAGGCAAGTCTTTGGAGTTTGCCAACTTGTATGATGTGCGCGCTTTTCGGATCTTGGTCGATGATGTGAAGGCCTGTTATGCCACACTGGGTTTGGTTCATAACCTGTGGCAACCTGTTCCTCGGGAATTTGACGATTACATTGCTCGTCCAAAGCCAAACGGTTATCAATCCTTGCATACAGTCGTGATTGACGAACAGGGCATTTCATTTGAGATTCAGATTCGGACGCACGAGATGCATCGACAGGCTGAGTATGGCTTAGCAGCTCACTGGCGCTATAAAGAGGGTGCTTATGCCGCTGGGGCAAATGATTTGGGTACGCATAGTGCAGAAGTAGCTTATGAACGCCAAATTGCCTGGGCGCGACAACTGATTTCGTGGAAAGAAGATGCCTGGGAGCAACTTAAGCACCATGAGATCGATGATCACATTTACGTACTGACCCCCTTGGGTAAAGTGATCTCCTTAGAGAAGGGCTCATCACCAATTGATTTTGCTTATGCAGTTCACACTGATCTTGGTCATCGTTGCCGTGGAGCGCGGATCGATGGAGCAATGGTGCCACTCGATACTGCATTGAGTAATGGTCAAACCGTTGAGATCATTTCAGTGAAGCAAGGTGGCCCATCGCGCGATTGGCTAAATCCAGAACGCGGTTACCTGCGCTCACAGCGAGCTCGGGCGCGAGTACGCGCTTGGTTTAATGCTCTCGATGACGAGGCCAACCAATCTCCAACAAAAACGATTGATCCAAAAACAGAAAAAGTTGCTGATAAGTCGCAACACGATGTGATTCAAATTAAGACGCGCCAAAGTAAATCGAACCAAAGTGGCGATGTCTTGGTTGTCGGCGTTGATTCTCTGTTGACTCAATTGGCGAAGTGCTGCCGTCCCGTACCCCCAGACCCGATTGCTGGTTTTGTGACCCAAGGACGTGGAGTATCGATTCATCGCAGAACGTGCAAGACCTTTAGAGCATTGCTCGATCGAGCTCCCGAACGAGTCATTCAAACCGCATGGAGCGGCAAACTAGATCCGCAGCAGGGCATCAGTAAAGATCGTGTCTTTCCTGCTGATTTGGCGATTACTGCATTGGATCGACCTGAGCTAATGCGAGAGCTTTTTGAGATAACCTCCAAAATTGGAGTGCATGTGATTGATCTGAAGAAATCGGTCCGCAAAGGCTTGGCGCAGATCCAAATGACCATTGAGATACAGAACACGGAAGCCCTACGATTGGTGCAAACTGGACTGGAAGGCTTGCGTGGTGTCACGGAAGTACGCCGGCGGTGATAAACTCTTGACCTGTATAGGCTCGTAGCTCAGCTGGTTAGAGCACCACCTTGACATGGTGGGGGTCGTTGGTTCGAGTCCAATCGAGCCTACCAACGATAAAGATGTAATTCGGAATGCGCGTTGTGCTCATCTCACTTGGGACAAACGCGCATTCGTATTTATGCGATGTAGTTGAATGATGGAGTGTTATGGTAGTAGTTACTCTTCCAGATGGATCGAAGCGTGAGTTCCCTGCGCCGTTAACCATTGCCGAAGTTGCCCAAAGTATTGGAAGTGGTTTAGCGAAGGCAGCCCTGGCTGGATCGGTTGATGGTCGCTTGGTCGACTTGAGCCATACCATTGACAAAGATGTCCACCTTGCCATCATCACCGACAAAAACCCAGAGGGCTTAGAAGTCATACGCCACTCAACCGCCCATTTGCTGGCGTATGCAGTTAAAGAGTTATTCCCTGAAGCGCAGGTCACAATCGGCCCTGTGATTGATAACGGCTTCTACTACGATTTTTCTTACCATCGGCCTTTTACCCCCGATGATTTAATTGCCCTAGAAAAAAAGATGACGGAGTTGGCTAAGAAAGACGAGCCCGTTGTTCGTCAAGTGATGCCACGCGATCAAGCGGTTGAGTTTTTTAAGAAGCAGGGCGAGATTTACAAAGCAGAGATCATTGCAAGCATTCCCCAAGGGGAGGATGTATCTCTTTATACCGAAGGAAAGTTCACCGATCTCTGCCGAGGTCCGCACGTCCCATCGACGGGTAAGTTAAAAGTGTTCAAGCTCATGAAGCTGGCTGGCGCCTATTGGCGTGGGGATAGCAAGAATGAGATGTTGCAGCGTATTTATGGCACTGCATGGACGAAGAAAGAGGATCAAGACGCCTATTTGCATATGCTGGAAGAGGCAGAAAAGCGCGATCATCGCCGCCTTGCGAAACAGCTAGACCTTTTTCATTTCCAAGATGAAGCACCTGGCCTGGTCTTCTGGCATCCAAAGGGATGGGCCATTTGGCAAGAAGTTGAGCAGTACATGCGTCGTGTCTATCAACACGAGGGATATCACGAGGTTAAGGCCCCACAAATCTTAGATCGTGGTCTTTGGGAGAAATCCGGTCATTGGGATAACTACAAAGAGAATATGTTCACGACCGAGTCTGAGAACCGGGCATATGCATTAAAGCCGATGAACTGTCCTGGCCATGTACAGATCTTTAATTCTGGTTTGCATAGTTACCGAGAGCTACCCTTGCGCTTTGGCGAGTTTGGCCAATGCCATCGCAATGAACCATCGGGTGCTTTGCACGGCTTGATGCGCGTGCGTGGATTTACGCAAGATGACGGTCATATCTTTTGTACGGAAGATCAGATTCAGTCAGAGGTAGCCGCCTTTGATAAAGCGGTGCGTGCTGTTTATAAGGATTTTGGCTTTACCGAAGTTGCGGTGAAGTTAGCTTTGCGCCCAGCAAAACGGGTAGGGGATGATGCTATCTGGGATAAGGCAGAGGCCGCTCTGCGCGGAGCATTAAAAGCATCTGGACAAACCTGGGAAGAGTTGCCCGGTGAGGGCGCCTTCTATGGACCCAAGATTGAGTATCACCTGAAGGACTCCATTGGGCGCTCATGGCAGTGCGGCACTATGCAGGTCGACTTTTCGATGCCAGCCCGATTGGGAGCGGAATATGTGGCTGAGGACAATAGTCGCAAAGTACCAGTGATGCTGCACCGTGCCATTGTCGGCTCCCTGGAGCGTTTTATCGGGATTTTGATTGAAAACCATGCCGGCGCTATGCCAGTTTGGCTGGCCCCAACTCAAGCAATGGTCCTCAATATCTCAGAAAATTCAGCCGAATATGCCCAAAAAGTGCAGCAATTGCTGAAAAAACAAGGGTTTAGGGTGGAATCCGATTTGCGAAATGAGAAAATTACGTATAAAATACGCGAGCACGCATTACAAAAACTGCCTTATTTGCTTGTTGTTGGCGATAAAGAGCGTGATAGTAATACGGTGGCCGTTCGTGCCCGTGGCGGAGTTGATCTAGGGGTTATGCCCTTGGATGCCTTTGTCACCCGACTCCAGCAGGATATATCCCAGAAAGTCGGACCCGAGCCTAGCTAGGGGGTGTGATGGCTTTTGATTGTTGATTAGAGAGGAATTAGAAGATCGCTACTGAAAAATTGCAACGCATTAACCAGGAAATTACTGCTCCTGAAGTGCGTTTGATAGGATCCGATGGCAATGCTATCGGCGTAGTTAAGTTGAACGAAGCACTGCGGTTGGCAGATGAAGAAGATACCGACTTAGTCGAGATTGCTCCAAATGCCGAACCACCCGTCGTCCGAATCATGGACTTCGGTAAGTTCAAGTACCAGGAAGCCAAGCGTTTGCATGAAGCAAAGCTGAAGCAAAAAGTTATTCAGGTCAAAGAAGTAAAGTTTCGGCCTGGAACTGATGATGGCGACTATGGTGTCAAGCTACGTAATTTGATCCGCTTTTTGGAAGATGGCGATAAAACAAAAATTACGCTACGTTTTCGGGGTCGAGAAATGGCTCACCAAGAAATCGGTGCAAAGATGTTGGATCGATTAAAGGCAGATTTAGAGCCTTACGGTCAAGTCGAGCAGTTTCCCAAGATGGAAGGCCGACAAATGGTGATGGTCTTAGCACCCGCCAAGAAGAAGTAAGAGTTTGTTGTAGAAGTAGGTAGTACCCAGTAGCGAACTATCGGTACAGGAAGAGCAGCCGTCGGTTGCCACCGCAGTCGCACAGAGAAAGAAAAGGGAGCAGTCATGCCCAAAATGAAGACCAAAAGTGGCGCAGCCAAGCGCTTCAAGGTCCGCGCAAGTGGATCGATTAAACGAGGACAGGCGTTCAAGCGTCACATCCTCACCAAGAAAACCACCAAGAACAAGCGTCACCTCCGTGGTTCAGCCCCTGTCGCGAAATCCGATGTCAAATCGATTCGCTCCATGATGCCTTACGCTTAAATCTTAGGAGAACATAATGCCAAGAGTAAAACGTGGGGTTACAGCAAGAGCCCGTCATAAAAAAGTTACGGATGCCGCTACAGGGTATCGCGGACGTCGTAAAAATGTATTCCGTATCGCTAAAGAAGCGGTCATGCGCGCTGGGCAGTATGCCTATCGTGATCGTCGCAATAAGAAGCGCGTGTTCCGCGCTTTGTGGATTGCCCGTATCAACGCAGCAGTGCGTGAGCATGACATGACCTATAGCGTGTTCATGAATGGCATGAAGAAGGCTTCGATCGAACTCGATCGCAAAGTACTGTCGGATATGGCCGTGTTTGACAAAGAAGCGTTTGCTGCTTTGGTGACACGCGTTAAATCTGCTGTAGTACAAGCTTAAATCTTCACAGCCATGGTTTCTCTCGACCAACTTGTCGAGGATGCCAAACGCGATTTCTCCAAAGCAAGCGACCCCGCTGCTTTGGAGGATGCAAAAGCTCGGTATCTCGGTAAATCAGGCCTGCTTACGGAGCGCTTAAAAGCGCTCGGTGGCATGTCGCCTGATGAGCGCAAGACTGCTGGCGCAAAGATTAATGAAGCCAAGACTGCTGTTGAGGGCGCCCTAAGCGCACGTCGTCAAGCCCTGGCAGATCAAGTTTTACAAGCCCGATTAGCAGCAGAGTCCATTGACGTCTCCTTGCCTGGTAGAGGTCAGGCTGCAGGTAGTTTGCATCCCGTGATGCGAACCTGGGAGCGAGTGGAGACCATCTTTCATTCGATCGGCTTTGATGTGGCTGATGGTCCTGAGATAGAGACCGATTGGTTTAATTTCACAGCACTCAATAGCCACGAAAATCATCCCGCGCGTTCGATGCAGGATACCTTTTATATCGATGGCAAGGATGATCAAGGCAAGCCATTGCTGTTGAGAACGCATACCAGCCCGATTCAGGTGCGCTACGCCAGTGAGCACGTCAAACGGTATGGTCAAGATAATATGCCGCCGATTAAAGTTATCGCACCTGGACGCACCTATCGCGTCGATAGTGATGCCACTCACTCGCCGATGTTTCATCAAGTTGAGGGTCTATGGATTGCAAAGGACGTCTCATTTGCAGATTTGAAAGGGGTCTACACCGACTTCTTGCGCACCTTCTTTGAGACCAATGAGTTGCAAGTTCGCTTCAGACCATCGTATTTCCCCTTTACCGAACCATCGGCAGAGATTGATATGGCATTTAGTAGCGGCAAGTTAGCAGGGCGCTGGTTGGAGATCTCAGGAGCTGGGCAAGTGCATCCAAACGTCCTGCGCAATATGGGGATTGATCCAGAGCGTTATATGGGATTTGCCTTTGGTTCAGGCTTAGAGCGTCTCACCATGCTGCGCTATGGCATTGATGATTTGCGCCTTTTCTTTGATAACGATTTGCGCTTCCTTGCGCAATTTCCTGCTTAATTCCGCCTATGCAATTTTCTGAGTCTTGGTTACGTCAGTTTGTAAACCCTGCGATGGATAGCAAGGCCTTAGGCCATGCGTTAACGATGGCTGGTTTAGAAGTTGAAGAGCAGCGCCCCCTTGCACCCCCTTTTAGCAAAGTCGTAGTTGCTGAGATTATTTCTGCTCAGCAACATCCCGATGCGGATCGTTTGCGTGTTTGCACCGTTAATGCGGGCCCTGGCTTTGAGAGCTTGCAAATTGTTTGTGGTGCTCCAAATGCTCGCCCCGGGATCAAAATTCCATGTGCCTTAGTTGGTGCTGAGTTGCCGCCAGCAGAAGAGGGTGGCAAGCCATTTCAGATCAAGGTTGGCAAGTTGCGTGGCGTAGAAAGCAATGGCATGTTGTGCTCCGGCCGCGAACTTGGGTTGGGAGACGATCACGCTGGTATTTTGGAGTTACCCGCCGATGCTCCACTAGGTCAAAGCATCCGTGAGTATTTAAAACTCGATGACCAAATCTTCACCGTTAAGCTCACCCCCAATAAAGCGGATTGCTTGTCGATCATTGGGTTGGCTCGTGAGCTCGCTGCCATTACTGGTGCAGCCCTATGCGTCCCCAAGGCTAAGACGCTCAGCGCAAACATCGACGATCGCTTGCCTGTTCAAATCGAGGCCCCTGATCTATGTGGACGTTTTGCGGGCCGAGTGATTAAGGGAGTTAACGTTAAAGCCAAAACTCCCGACTGGATTGTGCAGCGCTTAGCGCATGCTGGGCAACGAAGTATTTCACCATTGGTCGACATTTCCAACTATGTGATGCTGGAAATGGGTCAACCTAATCATGTATTTGATTTAGATCGCATTCAGGGTGGCTTAGTTGTTCGTTGGGGCAAGTCAGGCGAAAGCCTCAAGTTGTTAAATGAGCAAACGGTTGAACCTTCGCCCGACTCTTCTGCGGCAGCATTGAAAGTTGGCGTGGTTGCAGATCGATCTGGCCCGCTTAGCTTGGCGGGCATTATGGGTGGCGATAGCACTGCAGTTAGCGATACGACCCAAAACATTTATGTGGAAGCAGCATTTTGGTGGCCTTCCGCGATTGCAGGGCGCTCGCGCCGCTTTAACTTTGCAACCGATGCGGGACATCGTTTTGAACGCGGTGTGGATCCAGAAGGAACTATTACTGCTCTGGAGTATTTAAGTGATCTGATTGTGCAAGTATGTGGTGGTCAGCTCGGACCAATTGACGATCAAATTACAAAGCTACCAGAATGCAAACCGGTCACCATGCGCTTGGCACGCGCTCAGAAAGTGATCGGTATTCCTCTGAGTGTAGCGATCGTTAGTGATCTCTTTCAGCGCTTGGGTCTTGAGTTCACAGTATCCGGTGAAGAGCAGAGTGCTGTGTTTACGGTTAAGCCACCTAGCTATCGCTTCGATCTTGCAATTGAAGAAGACTTGATTGAAGAGGTGGCTCGTCTGTATGGCTTTGAGAACATCCCTGATCATCCGCCCAAAGCAGAGCTGAAGATGAGTGCCCCCTTGGAGGCAAGGCGGAGTGTGCATGCTATGCGCCATTCCTTAGCAGCAGAGGGATATCAAGAGGTTCTGAACTTTGGCTTTATCGATAGCCAAATCGAGAGTCAGCTTGGAATGAATAGCAATCCCATCGCCGTATTGAACCCAATTGCGAGTCAGTATGGCGTGATGCGTAGTAATTTATGGGGCGGTTTGCTGAATAATCTTCGTAGCAATTTGAACCGAGGGCTAGGTCGTGCTCGTTTATTTGAGATCGGTCGCGTGTTTAAACGTGACCCCAAGCAGGTCTCTCAGCCCGGAATTGTTGCGGGTTTTGTACAGAACAAGCAGTTGGGTGGTTTAGCCTACGGTTTCTCTCATCCAGAGCAATGGGCCTTGAGCAATCGCTTGGTAGACTTCTTTGATGTCAAAGGTGATCTGCAACGTGCGCTCAATCCTTTGCAGATTCAGACAAAAGGATCTACCAATCCTCATCCTGCTTTGCATCCAGGACGCTGCGCAGAGATTTATCTTGAGCAGAGGTCGATTGGTTGGATCGGTGAGTTGCATCCTGCATTGCAACAAGCCTACGAGTTACCGCATGCTCCGGTTTTGTTTGAAATCAACTGGGATGCAATAACAGACATTGGATTGCCGTCACCGACTGAGCTGAGTAAGTTCCCCGCAGTGCAGCGTGATATTGCTGTGGTGGTTAAGCAATCAATGCCAGCACAGAACTTAGTCGACGTCATGCTGGCGCAGAAGCAGCCTTTCGTACAAAAGATCGAGTTATTTGATGAGTTCCGTCCGCAAAAAGAAAGTGCGGCAATGGCTGCTGATGAAAAAAGTCTTGCCTTTAGACTGACCTTGGTGAATGATCGAGAGACCCTGCAGGATGCTCAAGTAGAAGCGGTCGTAAATACCTTTCTGGGAGCCTTACAAAAAGAGTGTGCGGCTCGCTTACGCTAACTGACATAAAGATTTGATATATTTATTAACAATCTCCAAATTGACTGATAAGAAAAGAGTATCGATATGACTGCAAATAATCAAACGGTTACTAAAAACGAACTCTCTGAGGCACTTTTTGATCAGGTGGGATTGAACAAGCGCGAAGCCAAGGATATGATCGATGCTTTCTTTGACCGTATTGGTCAAACCCTCGAATCTGGTGTTGAAGTAAAGATCTCAGGCTTCGGAAATTTTCAGTTACGCAATAAAACAGCGCGCCCAGGACGTAATCCTAAAACCGGAGAAATGATTCCGATTGCTGCGCGTCGAGTCGTTACGTTTCATGCCAGTCAAAAGCTGAAGGACGCAGTTGAGTCCCATGCTGAGAGCCAAAATAGAGTTTGATCCAAAAGCGGAGTCTCTGCCGCTTTTGCCCCCCATTCCTAGCAAGCGGTATTTCACGATTGGCGAGGTAGGGGAGCTGTGTGGTGTTAAACCACATGTATTGCGATATTGGGAGCAAGAGTTTGCTCAATTACGTCCCCAAAAGAGGCGCGGTAATCGCCGCTATTACCAACATCATGAGGTTGTGCTGATTCGACAAATCCGCACCTTGCTGTATGAGGAAGGATTTACGATTAGTGGCGCAAAGAATCGCCTTGATGACAATAAATCCACATTACGCTTACGCGAAGAGCTTTTAGAGGTACTTCAGGTTCTTAGCCGCTGAGATACAATTTATCTTTTCGTCGGGGCGTAGCGCAGCCTGGTAGCGTACTTGCATGGGGTGCAAGTGGTCGGAGGTTCAAATCCTCTCGCCCCGACCATCAGAATGAAGGAGAACAAATGCACCCATTTCATTTGGCATTCCCAGTCGATAACTTGCAAGAAGCAAGAGCGTTCTATGGCGGTTTATTGGGTTGCCCAGAAGGACGAAGCTCCGATGAGTGGATTGACTTTAATTTGTTTGGTCACCAAGTCGTCGCTCATTTAGCACATGGAGAGGCTCAAAATGATGTCCACTCTGATGTCGATGGTAAAAAAGTACCCGTCCGACATTTTGGTATTGTTTTATCGATGCCTGAGTGGGAAGCGATGGCCGATAAACTTCAGAAAGCCGGTATTCAATTTGTCATTGAGCCGTACATCCGTTTTAAGGGCGAAGTTGGCGAACAGGCTACGATGTTTTTCCTAGACCCCTCTGGTAATGCGATTGAGTTCAAAGCAATGGCTCATCCTGATCGACTCTTTGCTAAATAATGGGCAAGACATATTTTGGGTTAGAAATCCCGTTTCTAGACGTATTGCAGGTAGAACCAGAGTTTGCCGAGAACGGTCATTCCCGCATTCGTCTTACCCTACGACCAGAGTTGCTAAATAGTTTTCATGTTGCTCATGGCGGAGTGGTCATGTCGATCCTTGAGTTTGCGATGGCTGCAGCGGCTCGCAGCTCTCATGAACACATACTCGGTGTCATCACCATTGATATGACCACCAGTTTTTTGCGCCCATCCAAAGGTATCTTGATTGCGGAGGGTAAGGTTTTAAAGGCAGGTAGTACTGTTAACTATTGTGAGGGCAGTATTTTTAATGAGGCTGGCCAGTTAACTGCCAAATCTACTGGTAGTTTTATGCTACGACGAGCCAAAGCATAATTAGAACCTAGTATAGTTTTTATAAAAATAATATATTATTTATAATAAATTAGCCATTTATAAGTGATTGATTTATATTAAAAATATAATAATCTAGTCAAATATATTGATTT
>JACCEE010444104.1_pt1 | contig 12984 bp, 9 predicted proteins | sample 7449931 | NCBI WGS metagenome assembly JACCEE01 (sample SAMN15323457, study PRJNA562643) | freshwater metagenome | isolation source: river surface water | place: USA:Blue River Watershed | collected 2017-08-19 | reverse complement strand
TGCTGGGATCAAATGGGTAGTTTTGACCAATGCTTTGGTCTGGCAGCTCTATCGCATCTCCACAGGAGAACGGATACAGCATGATTTGGTCTTTACCATTGACCTGCTCGACGGATTGGACAGAGAAGAAGCGGAGTTCTTCTATCTGATCTCCAAAGAAGGCATGTCCCGCAAGAATCTCCTGGAGCAGCGTTGGGAAAAGATTCGTGCCCTGAGCACCGAAAATATCATCAACGTCCTGCTTGACGAGGAAGTGCTGTCGAAAATTCGCACCACACTCATCAAGCGGACGGGCTACAAAGTCACAAACGAAGAGTTGAGGATTATCCTTGAGAAGGATGTGTTGCAGTTATAACTTGATTCAGCTTTGCAGCAAGATATCCGAGGTCTGCTGCGGGCTGACGCTGCCTCGCAGATAGACAAGCCAGCATTGCCACGGCAGAATATTCTCATGGCATTCGCTGGGACAGCCGGAAAAATTCTTCTCCTGCACAGGACAGCAGCCTAATTTCAACGTGCAGATGATTTTGGCTGCTTTCTCCAAGGCCCGCTCCAAGCTGCTTTCGTTCATCATGGTATCCTCCTCCAGTGTTTTTCAGGCAAAGGTGACTTCACCGCAGCCAGACTTCCACGCGGCGATTCTTGGCCCGGCCTGCTTCAGTGTGGTTGGAAGCAATCGGCATTTCGCTGCCGACACAGAGAATTTCCTGCACGTTGATGCCCCGCGAGTTCAGGGCCTTTTTGACCGCTTCTGCCCGCTTGCAGGACATGTCCAGATTTTTGGCATAACTTGCGCTGCTGTCGGCGATGCCCTGAATTTTCTGATATTCTGGCGCATCGCCTGCGCTGGCGGAAAAGCCTGCCAAAACAATGTCCGTGGTTTGGTTCTCGGCTAAAAACTCCGCCAGCCGCTCGACATCGCGCACCGCCCGATTGTCCAGCTCAAAACTTTCCCCTTTGAAACGGAAGCTGGCTGACAGCCGTTTCGCACCCCCCACGCTGGTCAAGTAATTGAACAGCACTTTGTGATTCTGGATGTTTCCCGGAGCAGCCTCAAGTTTGCGTTTCTCGGCGGTGATGGTCAAATCAACAAACTTGTGCTTCTTGACCAAAGCCTGTCCCTCTTTGCTCAAGGCAAATTCGATGAAATCTTTGGTGTATTTGTTCTCTGGGCGAGCTGGGCTGTAGAGATGCAGGCGGCGGCTGACCGGATAATCCTCAGCGGCGACCGTGAAGACCGTCGGGCGCACTGCCGGGCCGCCGTCAGAAATCGCAAGGGCCTTGTTGCTTTTCACATTCGGCAGGGCGCAATAGCCGACAGCATGAGCATCAGCGGCAACTGCATCAGCAAGCTGCTCATTTGCATCCCAGCGTTTGGCCGACTCATCCAGCTTCTTGCCATTAAGGATGAGCTGCTTGAAGGTGTCGTGTGTGCCGGAATTTTCGTCCCGCGCATGAAGGTTGACCAAGCCGCTGCTCCAGCTTAATTCAGACCAATTTTTGATGTTGCCCGAAAACAGATCGGCAAGCTGCGGAAAGCTCAGTTTGGTCACTGCGGCATTGGCGGGATTGACAATCACCGCCACGCCGTCTAAGGCTACGACATGCTCGCAGGCACTGCTGCTCATGTCGCCGAGAAAAGCCAGCTCGTTCAACTCGTTTTCATTGATTTTCCGCGAAGCCATGCCGATGTCGCAGCGTTTTTCCTTCAGCCCTTTGAAGGCGGTGGCTGAACCGTGCGCTCGGATTTCAATGACCTTGCTCTGCTTGCGGGCAGAAAAATAGCCTTCCACATCGGTTTCCGTGTCCTTGACCAGTTCGGTCAGCTTGACCGAGTCAGCACCAAGCTGCCGCAGAAAGGCCTGCGCCAAGTCCGGCGCAAGTTTCGCCCCGATGGTGTTGGAACCATGCAGGCGCAAAATCGTCTCCCGGCTTTGTTCCGGCTGGGAAAAACTGCTCTCCGCGCCAAAGACGGCAGCGAAGAGGGTGAGCAGCGCAACCAGCCGCGCTGTTCCGGCGTGCTTCATACGGTGTTCTCCTTGAAAAATCTGCGGGATTGCTTCTCGCTCCCGATGGTTACGTCCTGTGATGAATTGTACCTCCAGAAGATTCACGCGCTGTTACAGAATGGTAAAAATTTGGTGAGGAAAGGATTTCCTCGGCCAGCCCTTGCGTCTGCCTCAGAATTCAGGTAGATAATAAATGTCCGCAGTTTTTCTGAACCGCCTTTCCGCTGGAACTTCATGAACCGCCGCACATTTCTTAAACAGGGCAGCGCAGCGTTGGCCGCCGCCGCTTTTCCCCGGCTGGCTCAAGGCAAGAAACGGCCAAAAATCAAAGTGATGGGCACACATGTCACGCTGCTGGAGCCAATCCGCCAGCGGGCCGAGCGCGACTTGGGGATTGAGATTGAATTTCATCCCGGCGGCGACGCGGAGGTGCTGCTCAAGGCTTCCACCGATCCAACATCTTTTGATCTCTATGAGCAGTGGTCCAACAGCATCAAGGTGCTCTGGCAGGCCAAAACCATTCAGGCGATAGATGTCAATCGGCTGACCTATTGGCACGAAATCAACAGCCTGAGCAAAACTGGACGCATCTCTGCGAACGCCAGGCCGGGACTGGGCGACGCGCCCTGCAATCTCCTCTTCATCCAGCCGGACGACAAGCTGGACTGCGAGCCGACGCAGCGGATCAGTTTTCTGCCCTATGTGCATAATGTTGACTCCTTTGGCTATAATTCGCGCATTGTCCCTTTAGGTGTGCCCTATGAGACCGAAAGCTGGGCTTGGCTGCTTGATGAACGCTGGCGCGGCCAAGTCGCGATAGTCAATTCTCCTGAAATCGGCTTGTTTGACTTAGCCTTGGCTGTGCAGGCCGCCGGGCTGATGTCGTTCACCGACATGGGCAATATGAGCCGCGAGGAGGTGGACAAGCTTTTTGAGATCGTCATTGCCCTGAAGCGGGAAGGACATTTTCGAGGAGTCTGGACCTCAGTGCCGCATTCGGTTGACTTGATGGCCTCCGGCGAGGTGGCGATTGAAAGCATGTTCTCGCCCGGCGTGAGCGCGCTCAACGGCGAGGGCATTCCTTGCATTTATGCCGCGCCCAAGGAAGGCTACCGTGCCTGGCACGGCGTGATGTGCCTGTCCCGCGCCTGCACCGGCGAGCGCGAAGAGGCAGCCTACGCCTTCATGAACTGGTGGCTGTCCGGCTGGCCCGGCGCGTTTATCGCCCGGCAAGGCTATTACATCTCCAACCCGGAGCGGTCGCGGAACTTCATGTCCAAGGCGGAATGGGACTACTGGTACGAAGGCCTGCCTGCCGCGCTGCCCTTGGAAGGCACCGACGGCAAAATATCCGTGGAAGAAGGCAGCGTCCGCACCGGCGGCTCGTATGTGAAGCGCTTTGAGAACATCGCGGTCTGGAACACCGTGATGGACACCTACGAATACACACTGACCAGGTGGAATGAATTTGTTCTGGCGTAGCGGTCTATTGACTGACTGGCTGATGCGCTCTGTCGGCCTGAAAAAGCGCATCGCCCTCGGCTATGCCGTCACCGGCGCAGTGGCCTTTGTCATCGCATTGCTCTCCTACGGGGCTTTTGGCCGGCTGGCAGCGGACTTCCGCAAAATTCTCCTCTTCAGCAGCCAAGCGGCGGACAACATGGTCTTTGCCGCCCAGATGGCTGAGATGCAGCGGGAAGCCCTGATCTATATTTACGAAGGGCACAGTTCGGCAGAAGGGCAGGTCAAGGCGATTTATGAAAAAATGCTGCGCGGCATCGGCCAGCGGCAGGAAGGGCTGCATGAGGCCGGAGCGGACATGATCATCGCTCAGGCCCAGAAGCACTTGGAAGCCTATTATGAAGCCTTCAAAGAGGTGCGGCGGCAGCGGCAGATGCAGGACCGGCTGGTGCGGAGCGAATTCCGCATCCACGCGACTCGGGCGCAGCAGCTCATTGAGGAGCTGGCCCGCCAGGAAGGCGAGAGCAAGATGCTGGAATGCGCGTGGATGCTCAACGCCTTGCTTCAGATAGAGAAAAATGCCTACCGGTATTTTGACACCTTGGACAGCAGTTTTGTCAAGGCGGCAGCGGTCAGCACCCACGACACCCGCGTCATGCTCAACCGGTTCAGCGGCAAGACTGGGGCAGCGGAGCTGGAAGAGGTGCTGAACCGCTATGAGACCACCTTCCTGGAGGCTGTGCAGCGGACGCGGGGTTATTTGTATTTAGTCAATGTGGTCATGGCCGCGCAAGCATATGAGACCATTTATCAGTCAAAAAAACTCTCTGAGCTGATGGTGAGCGAGACCGAGCGGATCAAGGCTGAGGCCTTTGAGCACATCAGCTCCAGACTGCTGCTGCTTTTGGTCTGGACTGCTTTTCTCCTTCTTTTTCTTGCCCTCTTCTCCTACCTGATCACCCGGAGCATCACTATTCCGCTCAAACGCCTGACTGAAACCTTTCAATTGTTGGCCGCAGGTTCGGCAGAAGCCGAGATTCCTGCCTATCAGCTCCCAGATGAGCTGGGTGCGCTGACCAGTGCTGCTGCCTCGTTTAAGGAAAAAAATATTGAGCTGCGGGCAAGCAAACAGGAGCTGGAACGTTCCAATGATGAATTAGAGCAGTTTGTTTATACGGTTTCGCACGATCTGAAATCACCGATCGTCACCAGCATGGGCTTTATCGGCATCATCCGCAAGCTGACCGCGCAGGGCAAGGCCGAGCAGGCGGTGGGAATGCTCGACAAGGTGGTCAAAGCCAATCAGCGGATGAGCCAGCTCATCAACGACCTGCTCGAACTGAGCCGGGTCGGGCGGATTGACATGGACAAAAAGCCGCTTGATTTGAACAGCCTGCTCGCCGACTTCAGCCGCAATCAGAGCGAACGGCTCGCCGCCGCAGGCTTCAAGCTCACGGTTGATTCCGGCCTGCCGACGGTCTTCGTTAATGAAAGCCGGACGCTGCAAGTATTTGAAAACATCCTCTCTAACGCCCTGAAATATGCCCACAACGACACCGAGGGCAGCTGCCTGCGGATCAGCTCTTTTGAGGACGGCCAATGGCAGCACATCCGCTGCGCCGACAACGGGCCGGGTATCCCAGAGGAATACCGGGAAAAAATCTTCGGGCTTTTTTACCGGCTGGATGTCAATATAGAAGGAACCGGCATCGGGCTGGCTGTGGCTAAAAAGATCATGAAATTTCACGGCGGCGACATCCGGGCCGAAGCAGGTGAAGGCGGCGGGGCGGTGTTTCATCTCACGTTTCCCAAGATGGCGCAGGAGGAACATGAACCCCGCTCTTGATGCCCAAAATCAGACGGAGGAGGAGTCAGTCATGTGCAAGGAGGGGAAAAATTTGCTGCTGGTCGAAGACAACGACGATCATGCCGAGCTGACTGAATTTTATATCAAAGACTGCCGCCCGGAGCTGAAAGTCTGCCGCCTGCGCGACGGCGCACAGGCGATGGCCTATATTGAACAGAGCGAGGCGGCAGGCCAGTCGCTGCCGTGGTTAGTGCTGCTGGACCTCAAGCTGCCCAAATACGACGGCCATGAAGTGCTGGCGAAAATAAAGCGGAGCAGCAGGCTGGCCAAGATTCCGGTGGTGATTTTTTCCACCTCCAATTCCGGCAAAGACATTGAGCGCGCCCTGAGCTGTCATGCCAACAGCTACATTGTCAAGCCGATGGAAGCAGACAAATACGGCGAGGTGATCAGCGAGCTGCTAACGTATTGGGAGCTGGACGAGCACCACCGCCTTCTTCTGGAGCCATGCAAAGGCAATGTCTGAACAAAATCCCCGCATCCTCCTGATTGAGGACACTGACGACCACGCCGAGCTTTTCTTGGCCAACCTGTCGCTGACCGCCTACGCCGGCGCTGAGGTGATCCGCGAGGAGACCTTGCGCGGCGGATTTGAGCAGCTCCGCGCCGCGCCGTTTGATCTGCTCTTCATTGATCTTTCACTCAAAGACAGCGGCATCAAAGAGACTATGGACCGTCTGAGTGAGCTGGCGGTTTTCTGTCCGGCCATCGTCCTCACCTCTTTGGACGACCGGCGCACGATTCTTGACATCATCAGCAAGGGCGCGGACGACTGCCTGCCGAAATCCGAGCTGAATGATGCCCTGCTGGAACGGGTCATTCATTTCAACCGCGACCGCTGGCGGCTGCGGAAAGAGTTGATCAAAAGCAAGGAGGCGTACAAAGAGCTGTATCAAAACTCGCCCAACATGCTGGCCTCCTCAGATGCGAAAACCCGCAGAGTGCTGAACTGCAACAAGACGTTTTCGGACAAATTAGGGTGGAGCCGGGACGAGATCATCGGCAGGGGAATTTATGATTTCTATTCCCATGACTGCTGGGAGCATTTCAGTGAGGTCTTTGCCGAATTTCTGATCTCTGGTAAAATCAGCAATGCCGAGCTGCAAATGGTGCGCAGGGATGGTGGCAGAATTGATGTGCTGCTCAACGCCTCAGCGGTCTTTGATGAAAATCAAGAAATTTCCCATACTAACTCGACGTGGATAGACATTACAGAGAAAAAATCCGCAGAAAGAGAATTGCAGCAGGTGCAGCGGCTCAATCGCCTGATTATTGAAACTATTCCTGATCTTCTCTGGATGAAAGATAAAGACGGAGTTTATCTCGCCTGTAATCCTCGCGTTGAGGAATGCCTTGGCGCACCTGAAACAGAAATTATCGGCAAAACAGATTATGACTTTATGGCCAAGGAACATGCCGATGTCTGCCGCGATGGTGATCTGCAGACGATCAATTCTGGCAAGCCGCAGATGTGGGAAGAATGGGTGACCTTTGCTTCTGACGGTCGAGAGGTGCTGCTGGAGGTGATCAAGGTGCCGCTTTTTGACGAAGAAGGCCAGGTGGCGGCAGTGATGGGCATCGGTCATGACATCACCGAACGGCATGAGGCAGCGCGGAAAGCTGAGGCCGCCAGCAAAGCGAAGTCAGTTTTTCTCTCCAGCATGAGCCATGAGCTGCGCACCCCGCTCAATGCCATTTTGGGGTACACGCAAATTTTTCTCGGCGACGAAAGTCTCACCCAACGACAGAAGAGCGGCATCAGCACCATTCATCAAGCGGGCGAGCATCTTCTCTTGTTGATCAACGACATCCTTGATATTTCACGGATTGAGTCGGGCAAGCTGGAGCTGATTGAGACCGAATTCTGCCTTGCCCCGTTTCTGAAAGGCATTCGTGATATCATTCAGCTTCGGGCCAGAGACAAGGGGCTGGATTTTCGTGATGAATTTGATGAACAACTGCCTGCGGTGGTCATTGCCGACGAGCTGCGCCTGCGGCAGGTGATTTTGAATTTGCTCTCAAATGCGGTAAAATTCACCAGCTCCGGCTGGTGCGCTTTGCAAGTGCGGACGGAGTCTGCCGGGACGGGATGGGTGCGGCTGAATATCGCTGTTGAGGACAGCGGCGCAGGCATTTCCGCCGAAGATCAGAAGCTGGTGTTTGAACCCTTTCTTCAGGTCGGCGAACGCCTCCAACACCGCGAGGGCACCGGCCTTGGTCTGGCGATCAGCCGGGAGCTGGTGCGGCTGATGGGCGGCGAGCTGCGGCTGCTCAGTCCGCTGAACAGCCAGCCCAAAGGCGGCGAGGGACAAGGCAGCCGCTTCTTTTTCAGCATTGAGGTGCCGCTTTCCAATCATCGGGCCGCAACTGCGCCGCCGCAGCGGAAAGTGACCGGCTATGTCTGCCAGCGCGGCAGCATCGAGCCGCGCCGAGTGCTGGTCGTGGATGACAAGCTGTCCAACCGGGCGGTGCTGCGCGACACTTTGGAGCCGATTGGCTTCAAGGTGCAGGAGGCGACAGACGGCATTGAGGTACCTGATGCCTGCGCTCTGTTCCGCCCGGACATTATCCTGATGGATCTGCGGATGCCCAAAGTTGACGGCTTCTCAGCCACCTCTCTGCTCAAGGAGCAGCCAGAGTTCCGCCATATTCCGGTGATCGCTGTCACCGCCTCCATTGCTGAGGGCGAGATTTTTCGCCAGCGCTGCCTGACGCAGGGTTTTGTGGACTATATCCACAAACCTTTTTCCGCCAACGAGCTGCTGGAAATTATGGCGGCGCAGATCGAGATCAGGCTGATCTACAGCGAGCAGCACGGCGAGGAAGAACATGAGGAAGAGCTGATTCCGCCGCCGCCGGAGCTGCTGCACGAGCTGGCGTGGCTGGCCGAGATCGGCGAGATTCAGGGACTTACCGAAAAAACTGCGGAACTTGCTGGGCTGGAGGCGGGCAGATACCGGGTCTTTGCCCGCCGGGTGCAGGAGCTGGCTGAGGATTTTCAGTTTGAGGCCCTGCTGCAACTTATTTCTGGAACTCGGAAGGAGGCATCATGCACTCTATGAAAGACGCTATCTTGGTTGTTGATGATCAGCCGGCCAACTTGAAGGTGCTGCTCTCCTTCCTCCAAGCGCACAACTTTCAGATTTATATTGCTGACAGCGGCGGGCGGGCACTGAATATCCTCAGCAAAGTCTGTCCAGATTTGATTCTTCTGGACGTGATGATGCCGGATATTGACGGCTTTGAGACCTGCCGCCGGATTAAAAGCGATCAGCGGCTGGCGGCGGTGCCAGTGGTGTTCATGACCGCGCTGGACAGCGTTGAGGACAAAGTGGCGGGCTTCAATGCAGGCGGGGTGGATTACATCACCAAGCCGTTTCAGCAGGTGGAGGTGTTGGCCAGAATCAAGACGCATATCATGCTCCGCAAACGCGAGCGTGAGCTGGAGCAGGCCTTGACGGAAATCAAAACACTGACCGGCATTCTGCCGATCTGCTCCTACTGCAAGCAAATCCGCAACGACAAAGGCTATTGGCAGCAGGTGGAGGACTACATCAGCCAGCATTCGCAGGCCATGTTCAGCCACGGCCTCTGCCCGGACTGCTACAAGAAGGAAATGGACAGCTTTCTGGAGCTGGCCGCTAAAGAAAAACCATCAGAGGAGGAGGCCGCGCCGCCCAGCTGAGGCGGTTCAGCGTTTTGGGTGCAGGATTTTCGGGGCGTTATGTTCGTCCAACCGAGCAACAGCCTGCATCAGCACATCATGCAGGGGTACGGCCTTGCCGCTGCCGACGATGCTGGAGGCGGCCCGGCAGGTGCGGATGGACGGGCTGTTCCACGAAAGCATTTCCGCTACAGCCTCCACGCCGCGCCGTTCTCCTGCCTCTGCCTCAAGCAGATTGCCCTTGCGGATGCGGATGATGCCGCGCAGGCCGCCAGCGGAAACCACCACGTCAGCTGAATGATGCCCCATGCCGATGAGCTGGAGCAGGTCGGCGAGATGCACCGATTCAAAAAACGCGCTGCCGGACTCACGCGTGAAGATGGTAGTCAGCATTCGAAGCAAGTCTTCTATTTTAAACGGATACTCGATGACTGCCGCCGCGCCGCTGTGGTAAGCCGAGCGTTTCAGCTCTTCTGTCAGGCCGTTGCTGTAGAGCACCACGTGGGTGTCAGGATGCCAGCGGCGGACATGCAGGAGCAGCTCAATGCCGCTTTCGCCAGCAAGTTGGACATTGGCTAATGCCAAATGCACAGTGAAACGGCTGAGAATTTCATTCGCCTTGGCGACGCTGGCGGCAAAGGCGGTCTGATAGGTGCCGCTGTACGGCAGCAGGGCCTCGCGCAGCTCCAGCATGAAATCCTTGTCCGGGTCAACGATCAGAATGTTTTTGCGGTTCATGGCCCCAAGTTATTCAAAATAATCCGGCAGTTCCTGCCCTTCCGACGGCGGCAGGATGTCGCTCACCGGGATATTGCGGCTGATCAGGATTTTCAGGGCGACCAGGTTGACCAAGCTCTCCAGCCCGATGCCGCCGTAGGTGCGGAGATGGTCGAGCAGCGTTTTGACTGCCGCCGGTGGATCCACCTTGAAGCCAGTCACGCGGCAGTTGGCAAAGGTCATGACGCTGGTGAAGGATTTGTCGCGGTTGAGGGCAGTGATGCCCTTGGCCAGCGCGTCGGATGACTCCTCCCGCTCCAGCTCGGCGAGAATTTCATTGACCGCGCCGAGATAATTTTCCTCTTTCTCTCCGGCGATCAGCAGGTCTAATCCCACATCAAGATTGTACATCCGGTCCAGAAAGGTTTTGATCAGCCCGCCCCGGATGATTGAGCCATGCTGCGGTGCAATCATTTCCGGCGGCGGATCAAGATTGCGGATGCGGGACACCGCCAATTTCAGGGCATCCCGCGAAGGCATGTAAAGCTGATGAAATGTTTTGATGCCTTCCCACGAGGATTCGTCGGCATAAAGATCAGCAGTGTAGGATAAACCGCCGAAGAGATCGCCGGAGAACAGGATGCGGCTGCGCTCGTCATAATACATCATCGCCCCCCGGAAATGACAGAACGGCGAGGGCACGAAAATCAGACGGCAGCCGCCAGGCATAGTGGCCCGGTGATGGCGGTAGCTTTCCACCGCCTTAAAGCGGCTGGCTTTCAGACCGAAAAAGTGGATCAGCCGCCAAGTGTCCTCCGAGGCCACCACCATGCACTGCGGATTAAGCTTCTGAATATAGGCTGAGTTGGGGGCAACGTCCGGGTCTTGATGATTGATCAGGATGCCGTGCACCTTGTCCAAGCCGCCGATGATGGGTGCCGCCGCTTTTTGAAGGCAGGTCAGCAGCTCCGGCGGGCCGGGGTCAATGATGAGGTTGGCCTGGCCCTTGTCGTGCGGATAGCGGAGGAGATAAATATTCACCTCCAGCAGGGATTCGGAACGGTTGGCCAGCCACCAGACGTTCTCGCGCAGCTCAACAGGTTTCATCGGCTTGTTGTCCATGATTTCAGCAGAATGTTGAAAAAATGCTGCTTGGTTCTTCTATTCTGCTTTCATCTTATCGCATTTGACAAGCCTTCTCAACCCGCCTTCCGCTGTTTCAGTGTTTTCCGCAGTTTGCTGTTCGCTTCTGACAGTACTTCTGTTTGCAGCACCACGCAGCCCATCGGCGCGACGCTGACCTGACTGCCGATTGCCACCTGTTTCGCGGTGGCAAGTTCCGCGAAATCCGCAGGGGAATGTAAGGCGGTGTCTATGATTTTCTTCCAAACAGAACGTGGTCTGCCGCTGTCCGGCACGGTGAAGAAGGCGGCCTGATCCGGCTGACCGTTGAGCATGACAAAAAAATTCGCATCGGTGCCGTCATCCGGCAGAATGTCTTTGAGGAGGAAGGCCAAAGTGCGGCACCCGGACGACCAGTCGGGCCTTCCTACTTCCTGCCCGTGCCAGATGATCTCCTGCGAGGAGGGCGGCCTGTCCGGGCTGCTGATCTCGAAGAACTCGGCGCGGCGGAAAATGGCGTGGTCGCGGCGGAGGCGGATCAGTTTTTGGAAAAAGCGGAGCTGGCCCTTGTTCTTCTCCGCCAGCCGCCAGTCCATCCAGCTGATCTCGCTGTCCTGGCACCACGCATTGTTATTGCCCTGCTGCGTCCTGCCGAACTCGTCCCCTGCGACCAGCATCGGCACGCCCTGCGAGAGGAGGAGGATTACTGCCATGGTCTTGATCCGACGCAGGCGCAGCTGCTGAATAAGAGGATCATCGCTTGGTCCTTCGCAGCCGGAGTTCCAGCTCAGGCTGTGATTGTCGCCGTCGCGGTTCTCCTCGCCATTGGCCAAGTTGTGTTTTTCATTGTAGCTGACCAGATCAGCAAGGGTGAAGCCGTCGTGGCTGGTGATGAAGTTGATCGAGTTGCAGGGGCGGCGGCCATTGTGCTGGTAGAGGTCTGAGCTGCCAGCGATGCGCGTGGCCAGCGCGCCGCTCAGGCCGGACGTGCCGTTCATGAAGCGGCGGACATCATCGCGGAACTTGCCGTTCCACTCGGCCCAGCGGTGATGATCAGAGAAGTTGCCAACCTGATACAGGCCCGCAGCATCCCAAGCCTCAGCAATAATCTTGGTGTCGGCCAGCACCGGGTCTTCGGCGATCATTTCCACCACCGGCGGATTGCTGAGAACGTGTCCCTGCTGATCGCGGCCCAGTATCGAGGCGAGGTCGAAGCGGAAGCCGTCCACGTGCATGTCAATCACCCACCAGCGCAGCGCGTCCATGATCAGGCTGCGGACGATAGGATGGTTGCAGTTGCAGGTGTTACCGCAGCCGGAGAAGTTCAGGTAGGCCCGCGTCCACGGGTCAAGCAGGTAGTAGATCGGGTTGTCGATGCCCCGGAAGGAAGAAGTCGGGCCGTCCCAGCCGCCCTCGGCAGTGTGATTGTACACTATGTCGAGGATGACCTCGATCCCGGCGCGGTGCAGGGCTTTCACCATGTCGCGGAACTCGCGCAGCGGGTGGCTGCTGTCGCTCGAATAGGCGGCCTTGGGCGCGAAAAAAGAGAGCGGGCTGTAGCCCCAGTAGTTTTTCAGCTGCTCACCAGTGCTTGGATTATGGAAGACGCAGTCTGTCTCGTCAAATTCAGTCACCGGCATCAATTCCACCGCTGTGATGCCCAGCTCCTGCAAATACGGAATTTTTTCGATCAAACCTCGGTAGGTGCCGGGAAAGCCGCATTTCGACGAATTATGCACGGTGAAGCCGCGCACGTGCAGCTCATAGATCACCGTGTCTTGGATCGGGGTGTTCAGGGGGCGGTCGCCCTCCCAGTCATAGCTCTCGTCGGGTATCAGGCAGAGAGTTTGGCTTCCCGCCGAATTGCGCGGCTGGCCCCAGCGCGGCGAGCGCAGCTCTTTGGCGTAGGGATCCAGCAAAATCAGACTGTCGTCGTAGGCAAGGCCGCTGCTCTGCGGCTCATGCGGCCCGGACAGCCGCCAGCCGTAGCGGAGCAGGCTGGGCAAATTAGGCACAGCCACATGCCAGATGTCTCCAGTTTTATTGAGCTTGGGATCCAGCGGAATCTCCTTCCGGCCCGCCGCGCTTTCGTCTTTCAAGCCCAGCACCAGCGTGGCACGCTCGGCATGGCGGGAAAAAACAGC
>JACCEE012610616.1_pt1 | contig 12986 bp, 8 predicted proteins | sample 7449931 | NCBI WGS metagenome assembly JACCEE01 (sample SAMN15323457, study PRJNA562643) | freshwater metagenome | isolation source: river surface water | place: USA:Blue River Watershed | collected 2017-08-19 | reverse complement strand
GCACGAGAAGCCCGAAGGCGTGATCCTGCAGTTCGGCGGACAGACGCCGCTCAAGCTCGCCAAGGACTTGGAAGACGCGGGCGTGAAGATCATGGGCACCTCGCCCAAATCCATCTGGCTCGCCGAAGACCGCAAGCTCTTCAACGTGCTGATGGAAGATCTCAAGATCAAGCAGCCCGCCGGCGCCACCGCCGCCACCGCCGCCGAGGCGCAGGCGATCGTCGACCGCATTGGCTTCCCTGTGTTGGCTCGGCCCTCGTTCGTGCTCGGCGGCCGCGCGATGAAGATCCTCTACAGCAACGAAGAGCTAGCCACCTACATGCGCGAGACCGTGCACCCCACTCCCGAGCTGCCGATTTTGATCGACCAGTATCTGGAGAACGCGACCGAAGTCGACGTGGATTGCATCCGCGACATGCACGGCACCGCGATCGTGGCCGGCATCATGCAGCACATCGAAGAGGCGGGGATCCACTCGGGTGACAGCGCCTGCGTGCTGCCGTCCATCAGTTTGTCGGAATCCGTCTTGAAGGTCTTGCGCGAACAGACCGTGCGCATCGCGCATGCTTTGAACGTGATCGGGCTCATGAACATCCAGTACGCCGTCAAAGACAACGTGGTGTACGTGCTGGAAGTGAACCCCCGCGCCTCGCGTACGGTTCCGTTCGTGGCCAAGGCCACCGGCATTCCGTTCGCCAACCTGGCCACCAAGGTCATGTTGGGCAAGACCCTGGCCGAACTGGGCTACACCGAAGAAAAGGTGCCGGTGCACTTCAGCGTGAAGGAATCGGTGTTCCCGTTCGCGAAGTTCCACGGATCCGACACGGTGCTGGGACCCGAGATGAAGTCGACCGGCGAAGTGATGGGCATCGACGCCACCTTCGGTGGAGCGTTCGCCAAGAGCCAGATCGGCGCTTCAAGCAAGCTCCCGCTCAAGGGAACCGTGTTCGTGTCGGTGAACGACCGCGACAAGGCCGGCGTGGTGGACATCGCCCGCCGCATCAGCGGCATGGGCATGAAGCTCGTGGCCACCAGCGGCACCGCCAACTACCTCAAGAAGGCAGGCATCGAGGTCGAGACGGTGAAGAAGGTGTCGGAAGGCCCGGGCAACATCGTCGAACTGCTGCTGGAAAAGAAGATCGCGCTCCTGATCAACACCCCCATGGGTGCCGACGCCAAGGGCGACGACGCGGTGATCCGCCAGGCCGCCCTGCGCGCCGCGGTTCCGTACACGACCACGCTGTCGGCCGCAAGCGCGGCGGCGGAAGCGATCGCGACGCTGCGGAGTTCGGATCTGGGAGTCAAGTGCTTGCAGGACTGGTACGCGTGATCCAAGCGGCCTGAATGGAAATACGCGGAGGTGCCGTGTCGCTTCGACTGAGCCATTCATCCGGCATTGGATCTGATGGGATCAGCCTAGCCTAGACGGAAAATGACAAACGGCCATCCTTCACGCGAAGGGTGGCCGTTTTGCGTTCGCGGGCTGCGAGGATACCAGCGCCGCCGCTTGGACCGGCGAATCGCGGGACGGGACGGATTCCGGCAAACGAACCCAAGTCCGATCAGTCCGGATCCTTGCCCGTCATGACGCGTCCCAGCATCCTCGTCACATCCATCGTGATGGACTCGAGCGGCCGCTCCAGCCAACGCAGCTGCCCATCCAGCCACAGCATGACGAGCCCGTGCATCCCCGCCCAGAGAGTCAGATGGATCATCCGGGCCTCTTCGAGCGAACAACCCGTGGCCTGCTGGATGCCTTCGATCATGCTGTCGTTGATGCCCGTGCCAGCCAGGGCTTGCTCGGTCGGCAGATCCCCACGCCGCTCCCAGGTGTACATCAGCCGGAAAAGCGACGGATGCCTGGCGGCGAAGGATGCGTAGACGATCCCGAACTGTCTCAGGCCGTCGATGGCTTGGGGAATGTCCCGGCTGGCCTCTTGGGAAGCCCTCTGGAGCATTTCGTACCCGCGTGTGGCGATGGCCGCGACCAAGGCGTCCTTGTCGGAAAAATGGTGGTAGGGGGCCGCGTGGCTCACGCCAGCGCGCCTGGCGACCTCGCGCAAGGAGAGACTCGACATGCCCTTTTCCTCGAGGATCGCGATTCCCGCCACCACCAAAGCCTCCCGCAGATCGCCATGGTGGTAGGGTCCGGAAGACGCCGCGTCCGCTTTTCTTGCATGACCCATGTTGCCAATGTAAAGATTGATCTAATCTTTACACCGTAAAGATCGAATCCCGATCTTGTCCACCCAACGACCCGGATCTCGAACGTCCCACATCAGGAGCACCGACCATGATCGAACATCTTCGCAAGCAACAGACGGTCGCCCCACGGCAACGCCCGAACTCGACCAGAACCCGCACATGGACCCTGGCGATCGCCGTCCTGGTCGCCGGAGCGGCCGCTTCGGGCCTGGAAGGCTTCACCGGCGAATGGAGCCTGGATCCTTCCCGCAGCGACCGCATCGACGACGCGATCGAGACCTGCATCGCCGGATACCCGCAAGAGGCGAAGGCGAGCAGCCGCGAACGTCTGGAAGAAACCAACCGTCTCGTGTCCAGGCTGTTCATCGCATCGAAGGACAGCGGCCGGAAGATCCTGATCGGCTACGAGGAAGCCGACAACGGCGATGTCGCGCCGCTGGACGGAACGATGGTCCGCATCGCGGGAGCCACCGGCGAAGGGTTCGAGATGCGAGTGGCCATGGCGGAGGATTCGTTGGTGGAAAGCTTCCAGGCCGACAACGGAAAACGCACCAACACCTACACCGTCGATCCCGACGGAAAGACGCTGGTCGTCCGCGTGGCGGTGGAAAGCCCCTACATGCCGACGATCCTGACCTACGAACAGGTCTACTCGCGTTCGTCGAACGCGGCGGTGCTCGGAAAGCGCGCCCACCGCCCCGGATTCGACGCCGCCGATACCGCGCATCGCGGCCTGGATGGCAAGGTGTTGCAAAATCTGCCCGCAAGGAAGCTCTCGCAGGTGGTGGTCCGCCCCTGAAGCGAATTCGCTCCCGAGCCCGGAGCTACGCCGGCCCTTCCACCCTGTTGCGCCCCGCCGCCTTCGCCTTGTAGAGCGCCTCGTCGGCGCGCTTGGCCAGCGTCTCGAATTCGTCCACGTTGCCGTGGGCGATGCCGATGCTCGCGGTGATGTGCAGCTCCTTGTACCGGAGCTCCGATTCGACGCGCGAACGGACCTTTTCCGCCGCGGGCAGAAGCCGGGCAGAGGGAATCCCCGGCAAGAGCAGGATGAACTCTTCGCCGCCCCAGCGGGCCGCGAGGTTGTTGGGGCGCATCTCGTCCTGGATGAGCTGGGCCAATCGCCGCAGGATCTCGTCGCCGGCGTCGTGGCCCAGCGTGTCGTTCACCGTCTTGAAGTGGTCGAGATCGACCATCATCACGCCCATGACAGGATTTGCCGGATCGATGGATCGGCTCGCGAGGACGCTCAGATGGTTTTCCAGCCCTCTGCGGTTGTGCAGCCGCGTGAGCGGGTCGTGCTCGGCAAGCTCCTGGAGCTGCGTAGTCTGCTTCTGCAACGACCGGATCGAGACGAAGGACTTGTACAAGCGCAGGACCAAGCCGGCCACGACATAGGCCAGCCACACCGCGAACAGGATCTTGAGGAGCGTTTCCTGCCGGATCCACTTGCCGTGGAATTCGAGGCTTCTGATTCCGAAGGTTCCCTTGCCCAGACGGATGACATCCGCGGAGGTCAGGAATTCCAGCTCTCGGACATCGTGCCAGGCGGGGTTCAGGAAACGGACGGGGACGTTGTTGCGAGCCACCCACCAGGGGGGAAGCACGAATCGGTTGAGCGGCATCGCGTTGCGCGATGCGCTGGATGTCTCCGGAAAAAGCACCATGTTCTGGTACTTCAGGGAAGATCGGTCTCCTTGACGGTAGATGTTCGTGTCCATCGACTTCAATTGGGTCTGGAACGACGAATTCACCCCGTCGAACCCATCGAGATTCACGATCAGCGAATCGAAGCGGGAAAGATCGATGCCGGGCGACGAATCGGCAGCGAAGAAGGTGAAATTGATGCCGCAGAAGGCCCATGCGCCTCCCGGTCGGACATCGTAGCGGATCCGCCACACGCCTTCCGTTGTATCCAGCTCGCAAATGGATCCGCCTCCGTCGCTCTTGTCGTTCACCGCCGAGATCCGGATGCCGGGACTGTTGTGGTCCAGGCGGATCAAGCGGTTCATCCCCCATCGCTGCCAAGCCAACAACCCGAAGGTCGCCGCAAGCAGCAGAAGAACGACGCGCTCCCGGAGCAGGAGATTCAGGAATTCCGTCGAGACGGATGTTCGCGAAGGGGTGTTTTCAGGCATGGTTGTTCTTGCGCGAGTCTACCACTCGGCACGGACGGCCACAATCGGAATCGGCCAAATCCTGGAGCCTCGAGTTGCCGTTCCATGGCCGCAAAAACACAGGCACCCCCTTTAGGGTTTGCGCGCGCCCGTTCCCAGGTCAGAGCGAAAACGCCACTCCGAGCGTCGGCCCCGACCACCTCACGGTTCCCGCGCCGAACCAGCGCCAACCGATGCTTCCAGTGACAAAACGCGGCGTGCAGGAAATCGTCAATTCGTGGTCGTAGGTCGCGTGCCCGCCCAGGAACGACCATTGTGGATCCGCTCGGAGGAGCCAATACCTGCAAGGAGCATAGGAGGCCTGCAGGCTCAAGTTGAACCCGTCGTGCTCGGAATCGCCGCGCATCCCCGCGTACCCCAGGCCCAGGTCGATTTCCGTCCTGGCCGAAGGGCGCAACCGCGCCAGCATCTGCAGCGCGACGATGGTCATCGTGTCCCTGGTCCGTCCGGATTCGTTCAATTGCTGGCTGACGATCCGCAGGGCCAATGGCCCCCAGCCCAAGGTGATCCTGGCCCGGAATTCGTCGATGTCGTCGAAATACGTCTTCATGAATCCGACTTGCGCCATCGGCAGGAACGGCGATCCGAGCCTGCGCTCGGAGTATCCCGGACCAGGATCGAAGGGCCTGAAGAATTCCTCCCTTTCGATGTCTTCCCGCTTCTTGCGCTCCTTGCGGATGCTGTCGTCGGCGAGGGAGAACGGATCGCCTTGAACCGCCAGGACCTCCTTCGCCCATTCCGGCGGCGGCGGATCGGGTCGCCGGTATTCCTCTTTTTCCGGATGAGGCTTGGAGATCATGTCGGTAAGGATTTCGCCCAGAAGCGAAGCGAAGAATCCGTGGTCGCCGCTCTTGCGCCCGGCCCCGGAGGAGCCTGATCCGGAATTCGTCGAGGAACCCGAACCGGACTTCCCGCCATGCTCCTCTCCGCTCGCCTCCTTTTCCAGGTCGTCGAGCTTGCCGGCATGCGCCAGCGTCGAGGCGAGCAGCAGCACGAGGAAGAACCGGATGAAAGGGCTCCGGCGGACGACGACGCTTCCGATCTCGCTCGACGTGGACGCGGGATCGTGCACCTCGTGCCGTGCTGACGGAAGTCGTGGATGGATCGACATTGCCAAGGATCGCAAACTACTCCAAGACGCCCGCGGGCGAAAACCGCTCGGTGATCGGGATCACGCGTTCCGCGTCGTTGCGAATGGATGGCGCACGCGCCGACAGCGCCCAGACCTCAATCCACCCGCACTGGCAGGACCATGAAGGGCAGTCCGCGCAGGTACAGACGGCGTTGGATCGCGAACACCACGTTGTTGTGGAGCAGCCTCGTCCAGAGCCCTTCCTTGCGGAACACAAGCTGGCCGCCGAAGAACACCGACTTGGGGTAGTCCCGCGCCGTTTCGCGGGCGAGTTCTTCCAGCGCGTCGACCACGTCGGCGTGCACCGACCAGCGGCCTTCGGCGCGCCGACCGTTGGCGCGCAGGTACCGCACGTACTTGTCGGTTTCCGTCCTGGTGTGGGATCGCAGGGCCTCGACCTCGTCGGCGCCCTTGAACGTGCCTGCATCCAGGAGCCCCACGTGCAGGATCACGAAGTTCTCGTAGAAGTCGCCGTACAGGCGCAGGATGGAGAACAGGCTGTGCAGTCCGAGTCCGTTCCAGCCGTTGACCAGAAGCACCGCCGTGCGGGCCTTGGGGTCCAACGGCAACAGGGCGGGCGCCGCCGCGACGTCTTGCGTTTCTGTCGCGTTCACCAGGCCGTCAAGTCGTCCGAAGAGCATGTGCGCCCCCTTGTAGTGGCGTTTGACCAGGATCGCGATTCCGGCGAATCCGAGCGTGATGACCAACGTCAACCAGCCGCCTTCGGCGAACTTCTCGGCCACCACGAAGCAAAGGATGAACGCCGAGAGTCCGCATCCGAGGCCCGATACGACCAGCGGACGGAACCACGCGCGATCGGCCTTCCGCTCCTTGATCCAGTGGACCACCATGCCCAACTGCGACAACGTGAAGGTGATGAAGACGTTGATGGAATAGAGGACCATGAGGAACCCCACGCTTCCGCGGGTGGCAGCCAGGACGGCGAACGACGCCACGGCCATCAGCAGGATGCCGTTTTGCGTCACCAGCCTGTCGGAGAGATGGGCGAACCGGGACGGGAGCCAACGGTCGACCGCCATGTTGGAAAGCACCCGCGGACCGTCCAGGAATCCGGCCTGGGCGGCGACGAAAAGCAGGGCGCCTTCCGAGAACAGCGCCACCACGACCAGGACGGATCCCGTCGTCCCCCACCCCGCGGCGATCCTTTCGAACAGGACCGCGTTGAGCGTCTTGCCTTGCTCGGGACGGACGGAATAGAGGAGGTAGGCCACCATGAGCCCGAAGGACGTGAAGGAAAGCGACCCGGCCATGTAGGCCATGGTGCGCTTGCCGGTGCGGACCTTGGGTTCGCTCAGGAGCGGCAGCCCGTTGGACACGGCCTCGATGCCGGTGAACGTTCCGGCGCCCATGGAATAGGCCCGCAGCACCAGCAGCAGAGCGGGAAGGATGCCCAACGCGCCGACCGACGACGAAATCTGTCTGAACGTTTCCCGCGCCACCGACGACGCCTCGGGAGCCTTGGAGGCCACGGACCAGAGGATGGCGGCAAGATGGGTCCCCACGAAGACCAGGAAGATGGGAACCAGGACCTTGATCGACTCCTTGGCGCCGCGCAGGTTCAACCCCGCCAGGAGCGATAGCATCGCAAGCTGGAACGGAAGCTTGAGCCAATGCCATTGCGCCGGCAGGAAGCTGAACACCGCGTCGCCGCAGGAGGCGATCGAGATCGCGATGGTCAGCACGTAGTCGATCACCAGCGCCGATCCGGAGAACATGCCCCATTTTGGCGAAAGCAGCTTGGACGCCACGAGGTATCCGCCGCCGCCGGTGGGAAAGAGCTCGATGATCTGGGAATAGCTCGCCGAGATGACCAGGATCGTGGCGGCCGAGCACAACGCCACGAACAATCCCAGGACGGGATGGGCGCCCAGCGTCTTGAAGGCCTCTTCCGGACCGTAGCACGACGACGACAGGCCGTCGGCGCCCAACCCCACCCACGCGAAGAACGGAAGCAAGGCGAGCTTGTGGAACACGGAATGGTCGAAGGGATCCTTGGGATTCCCGAACAGGACGTGGCGGAGCCGCCGGGCGGCGGGCTCGGGACGACCCGAAAGGTCCGGGGCGTCGTCGATGCTCGGGATGTTCGTTTCGGTCATGGATCGATTCCGCGAAAGGGTTTCCGGGTACGACGGATTCCGTCAAGTCGCCGATCGGCGACCTTCCGGTCTTCGGGTGGGTGGATGCGGACGGCGGACCTAGGGAGCCGGGTCCTCGCGTTCGCAAAGGCAGCGGCATCCGACGCCGATCTCGGTGACGAGATGGCGCGGGTTGCCCGGATCGTCCTCCAGCTTGTGCCGGAGGTGGCCCATGTAGATCCGCAGGTAGTGGGTGTGTTCGTCGTGGCCGCGGCCCCAGACCTCGCGCAGAAGCTGCGTCTGCGTGACGATCCGGCCTTCGGCCTTGACGAGTTCGGCCAGCAGGCGGTATTCCACCGGAGTCAGGTGGACAACCCGCCCGTCGCGCAAGATCCGTCGATCAGACAGGTCGACCTCGACGCTCCCGAACCGGTAGCGGGGCAAGCGTTCGCCGGGACGCTCCTGGGAACGGCGCAGCAACGCGCGCAATCGCGCGAGCAGTTCGGGCACGCCGAACGGCTTGGTCAGGTAGTCGTCGGCGCCCTGGTCCAGGGCGGCCACCTTTTCGGTTTCGCCGCCGCGCGCCGAAAGCACCAGCACCGGCACGTCGGACCAGTCGCGCAGTTCGCGCAGGAATTCCTTGCCGTCCAGATCCGGCAATCCCAGGTCCAGGATCACGAGGTCGGGCTTGCGGCTCGCGGCTTCGGCCAGACCCAAGCGCGCCGTGCGGGCGTCGTGCACGGCCAGACCTTCCCGATCGAGCACATCCTTCAACAGCCTCTGGATGGCCTTGTCGTCCTCCACCACCAGCACCGACCGTTCCGACAACTTCCTGTCCATGTCCCAAAAATGGCCTCGCGACGCGTCGCGATGGCGTAAATACGGGGCATCCGGCGTAAACGGCGCGTAAAGAAGGTTCTCAGGCTTCGGAGGGATCGATCGGCGGAACCCGATCCGCCGGAAGCGACAGGAACACCCGGCTCCCGCCTTCGGGGCGGGCCTGCACGCTCAACTCGCCTCCGTGCGCCTTGGCGATGGACCTGCACAAGGACAATCCGATCCCTCCCCGACCTGCGTCCCGGACGCTCTGTTCCGACGGGAATCCGGGACCTTCGTCGTCCAACCCCAGCCGGACACGCCCACCGCTCGATTCGGCCCACAGGCGCAGCGGGGTTCCCGCGGGCGTATGGCGCGCCGCGTTGTCGAGAAGATTCACCAGGACCCGCTCCACGAGAAGTCCGTCGCACCAGAACAACGAGCAACCGGAGCGAATCTCGATTTGGATCGCGCGATCGGCCAGAACTGGCCGTCTCTGCCCGATGGCGCTGCCGAACAGTTCTTCCGCGTCGTTCCAATCGCAACGCAGCTTCACGCCCCCCGACTGCAGACGGGACAGTTCCAGAAGGTTCGCCACCAGGTCGGCCATGCGTCGAGACTCTTCGAGAATGGATTCGGCCCGCGAAGCCTCTTGCAACAATCCCTGCCGACGAAGATCCGCCTCCAGCCCCTGGGCACCCGCGACGATTCCCGTCAACGGGGTCCGCAGGTCGTGCGAAAGCGTGGACAGGACGTGTCCGCGCATCTTCTCGCCTTCCATGCGCACCAGGGCCTCGCGCGCCACATCCACGAAATGGATCCGTTCCAAGGACAATGCCGCCACCGAAGCGAGGGTTTCCGCGAGCTCCAGGTCGGCGGGATGTTCGGGGCGGACGGGAAGCGACAGATGCCCCCGGATCTTGCGAGGAGCGCGCAGCGGAATGCGGACCTCACCCGGAGGCGCCGCTTCCGGATCCGGATTCCCGATCGTGAACAACGGAATCTGTCCGATCGCGTAATCGAACCCTTGGCGAGTGGCCTCGAGGACCTGCTCCGAGGTCAATGCGCCCGAAAGCTCGCGCGCCAAGGATGCCGTGACACGGGCCCCAAGCTCTTCGCGACGCGCAGCGTGCGCCTCCTTGCGCAACCGCGCGGCGAGCTGCCCCACCACCAGGGCGATCACGAGGAACAGCACCAGCGAGACGACGTAGGGAGGTTCGACGCGCAAGGTGCGGTACGGAGGCAGGAAGAACCAGTCGTAGCCAAGCGCCCCCAGGAAGGCGGCGAGGGCGCCCGGACCACGCCCCCACAAGGCCGAAGCCACGACCGCGCACGACAGCAGGAGCTGTTCCAGATGCACCCCGGGAAATCGACGTTGAAGGGCAAGGCAGGCTCCGATCGCCACCGTGCTCGCCACCACCACCGAGGCGTAGCGCATCGCGGTTTTGCTTCCCGTTCGCGACCCCATGCGCGAAAGGTAGAGCGCATCGCCGCGATCGCCTTCACGATCCGGTCTTTCTCCACCGATCGCCGAAGACCCCTTCACGCCCGGTTCCGACCGATCTCGCGCCTCACTCCACGAGGATCTTCAAGCGGAACGTCTCGGAAGCCCGGCCCGAAGCACCCGCCGTCACCCGCAGATCGTAGATGTGCAACCCGACCTCGGGAGCCTTGGGGATCCAGGTGATCGAATCGCCCTTCGCCACAGGCCCCGCGGGTCCCGGCGGCGGACTGATCGAGAGCGTCAACGGTTCGCCCATCAGATCCCACATGTCGAACTTGACGACAAGCCTGGAATCCTTCGCGACCGTGAACGTGGAATCTGGAGCGAAGGCCGTCGCGGGCACCAATCCGGGCCGGATGCTCCCGCCTCCCGCACCGATCGGGAGGACCGTGCGGAAGCCGATCTTGGCGTCGAACGACTGGTAGAGGATGAACTTCCGTTCCACCGCCGATCCCGCGTCGCCGCCGCGCACGGGGAATCTCCAGAATCCGCCCCAGTTCCAGATGCCAGGCCCCCAGGGATCCAACGCCTCGGGGACGAACCATCCGTTGGTGTGCACCCCCAGGATGAGCTCCGAAACATTCCCGAAGATGTCGTAGAGACCGTATCCGTTGGGCTCGAGGCTTCCGACGGGCTTGAGAGGGGCCGCCATGGCCACCGATGGGAAATTGGCGTAATCCGACGCCGAAGCGCCTTGGATCGTCTTCCAGAACCGCAACGAATCGGTTCCGCCCCGCGCCGCGTATTCCCACTCGGCTTCGGTCGGCAGACGGTAGCCGCGCGCGTTCCTGCGCAGATGCAGGTTCTTCGCAACGGGGATCCCGTAGTTCCACGTGAGCTGGTCGTATTCGAACATGGTGTCGAGCTTGGCCGACTTGCTCAAGGCGTTGCAGAACAACGCCACGCCCGAGACCGTGGTGTTGTAGGCGGGAAGGTCGTCGCCGATCCCCGATCCGTACTTCCAGGGCGAGGCCACGTAATCCTTGGGGAAGGCCGCGGACATCACCGAATCGAAGCGTTTTTGGGTCACCTCCGTGCGATCCATGTCGAACGGCTGCGAAAGGGAAACCATGGTCGGTACGATTCCCGAATCGATCCCGATGCCCGAACCGAACACGAACGGTTTGCCCGCCGAAGGGATCCGGACCATGCCGGTGCGCAGCGGGACGGAATCCGCCACCACGACGGTCCATGCGAGCGTGTCGACGCGCGACCAGCGTGCGACCTCCAGGTGGACCACGTGCGATCCCGCCACGGAAGGTGTCCAACGGAGAACGGAGTCGGACAGCGTCATGCCATCGGGCGCAGAGACCAGGGACAGGATCGCTCCGTCGACACCCGCTCCGGATAGACGGATCGTGTCCACGAACGCGGTCCCCACGGTTCCCGCCACGGCACGGGACGATCTCCACGACAGGGCGGCCGATCCGGTGGGCCGCAAGGCCAACACGAGCTTCAGCGACGGCACGGCCGGCATGGCGAACGAGGTGTCGCCCGTTTCCAGCGTGTCGCCGGAGGCGAACAACCTGGCGCGCACGGCGACGCGACTCCCGAAGGGGATCTCCAGTTCCAACGCTCCGGCACCGTCCAACGGCAGGATCCTGTCCAAGGCGGTGGTCGAATCCACCGCGACGACGATCCGCAGCGATTCGGGCACCGAGACGGCGCGTCTGCCGGACAACTTCACCGACACGCTGCCCAGCGATCCGGAGCGGACCGGATCGTCGTGGCGGTCGCAGGCGCACAGGAGCAGGCAAAGGAAGAGTCCGATCACCCTGGACATCAGAAGCCTCCCGAAATCCGGGCCGAGACGTCGCCCCCGTACCAAGTCCGCTCAAGGACGTCGCGATGGATGCGAGCGTACCCCGACGCCTCGATCCGCCAGGATGGCGACGGCACGCACAAAAGGCGCACCCCCGGACCCGTGGCGGCGCTCCAGTCGTCGCTGCCCTGGGCCGCGATCCCCGACACCCCGGGACCGATCCTCAACGAACGACTCCCGAACAGGATGTCCATGTGGAGCCGCTGCCCCAACAATCCGTCGTCGCGCCCCTCCAGGGCGAAATCCCCGCCCCATTCGAAGGCGGTCAGATTCCGTCGATACTCCAGCGCGCCGGTCCATTGCCAGCGATCCTGGTCTTCGCGTCCGGCGATCTTGTCCGGAAGGCACCACACGGCGCCGAACGAGAGGCCAAGGCGCCGCCCGACACCGGACCGCGCGACGGATCCCCAGGCGGCGGCGAGATCGCCCAGATCGGTCGCTCCGGAACTTCCCCGCCATTGGTAGCCGGCGCCGAACTCGGCTTCCGTCGCCCGCGCCAAGGCGCCATGGACGCGAATCCGCCCACCCGCCAGCGGCCCGGGCGCGACGAACGGTTCTTCGAGGTCCATCCCCCTGTCGAACAGCCCCACGGCCAGTTCCGCCTTGTCGCGATCCCATTCGACGGGCGCTCCCCCGTACCCGATTTCGCCACCCAGATCCAGGAAGGAAAGCGCCTTGATCTGCAGGCGGAAAAGGCTCTGGTCGCGTTCGTTGAAGACCGGCGAATTGCCGAGCCATCCCGAACGCCAGCCGGTGACCAGGTTGGCCGCGAGCCTCGAACCCAGATCCATCGAGAGATACAGAGGCACCAGCGCCACGTCGCGGCGATCCCGATCCCGGGAAACCCGGGTCCCGAACGACGGCGCGAGCAGCCAACGGATCCTGGCGCGGGAGCTTTTCGCCTGGGCGTGCGTGGATGTCGACAACGGATCCTGTCCGATCCGGACCTTGCCCGACGCGTCCACGTCCTGGAATCTCGCTTCGACCTTCCGATCCAGCCGCCACAAGGTGTCGGACTCGAGGACCACGTCGTCGAGCTCGAGCGTCCCCTGCCACCCCACCAGCACGGGAGATTCCCCGGTCAGACGCGAGCCCGCCACCACCAGTTGGCCGCTGGACAGGATGGCCGCCGGCCGCCCGGATCGGGCGCGGAGATCCGACGCCCAGACCGTCGCCTGCCCTCCCGAAACATGGATCCCGTTCTGCGTGTCTTCCTGCCTGAACTCCGCGAGGAACG